>Ga0105048_10001798_pt1 | contig 34670 bp, 34 predicted proteins | sample MAT05_FD_78382 | JGI IMG/M metagenome (GOLD analysis project Ga0105048, IMG submission 78382) | Freshwater microbial communities from Lake Fryxell liftoff mats and glacier meltwater in Antarctica - MAT-05 | ecosystem: Environmental > Aquatic > Freshwater > Ice > Liftoff microbial mat | place... | reverse complement strand
CATTTTTGAAAACTTTGAGCAAGCAACCAATATCACTTCTAGTTTGTATGGAGGTACAGGATTAGGGCTTGCCATTGTTAAACAATTGGTAGAAAAACAAGGAGGCACTATTTCTGTAGAAAGTAAAGAAGGCGTGGGTTCTACTTTTAGTTTTATTTTAAATTTTTTAAAATCAAATGCTACCGTAGTAGAAGAAAATGAAGAAGGGCATTACAACACTTTAATTACACCCATAAAAGTATTGATTGTAGAAGATGTTAAACTCAATCAATTACTCCTAAGAACAATATTAGATGATTTTAAATTTGAATGGGATATTGCGGAAAACGGTAAAATGGCCATTGAAAAACTACAAAGCAGCACCTACGATATTATTTTAATGGATTTGCAAATGCCGATAATGAATGGATTTGATGCCACAGAACACATTCGTAATAAAATGAAATTACAAACCCCCATTATTGCACTTACGGCAGACGTAACCACTACGGATTTAGAAAAATGCAAAGCCATTGGCATGAACGACTATATTTCAAAACCTATTGATGAAACATTGCTTCGAAATAAAATTTTGGATTTAATAAATGATAAAAATTTAAACACTTACATAAAGCATTAACTGGAGACTTTACCCTAAAGAACTTGGACAATAAAAACGATGAATGTAAAACAAGCATACAATAGTTGGGCACACCAATATGATACAAACGACAACAAAACCAGAGACATTGAAGGAATTGTTTTGAGAGAAACTTTAGCCAACATAAAATTCGACACCTGTTTGGAAATTGGTTGTGGCACAGGAAAAAATACTGAGTGGTTAATTACCAAGGCAAATCATATAACAGCCGTTGACCTTTCGGATGAAATGCTTGCAAAGGCAAAAGCTAAAATAGTTTCAGCAAATGTAAATTTCGTGCAAGCAGACATCACAAATAAGTGGACTTTTGCGGATGGACTTTACAACCTTGTAACTTTTAGTTTGGTGCTTGAGCATATTGAAAACCTTGAACCTATTTTTAAGCAACTTTCAAATACAGTTGCAACAGGCGGATACATTTATATTGGCGAACTTCATCCATTTAAGCAATACCAAGGGAGCAAGGCAAGGTTTGAAACCGAAAACGGACAACAAATTGTAACCTGTTTCAACCATCATTTCTCAGATTTTATTTCGCCTGCAAAACATTTTGGTTTTGAAATAATCAACATTAACGAACACTTTGATGACAATGATAAATCAGCCGTTCCCAGAATTTTATCTGTTTTGCTTAGAAAAGCATAAAACAAATAGGCTATTACATTCCACTTTCATGCCTCTGCAGCCGTAAGGTTCTTTGCCGAGTGGCACCTATTATTTTGCCTTTTGCCATAAATCAAATCCCCCATAAAATTCCAATTTTTATCATTCAATTAGCATAGCAAAACATTCAAAATAAATCCTCAAAATCTTAAGCCTATTTGGTTAAGGAGTAATTATTTAAACTACTCTTAACTTAATGACATTGAGGCTGTATTATAAGAAAATTGAAGCTGCTGAGAATTGGGTAAACGAAAATTATCTCGGATAGGTATCCAAATAAAATGCACAAAAAAAGAGGCTGTCATCACTTTTGAGACAGCCTCTTTTATCGTACCCGGAGCCGGAGTCGAACCGGCACGGTTTCCCACAGGTGTTTGAGACCAGCGCGTCTACCAATTCCGCCATCCGGGCAGAATTCCCTTTTCGTAAGGGACGACAAAAGTAACTTTTAGTTTTACTTTTCAAAATAAAAGTTTGAAATTATTAATCTAAATTTTGATAAGTGATGGATTTGTATTTTCTAATAATTAGGGCTTCGTGTAACGACTAGGAATAGTAAGCAGCATTAATTGAGCATTTTTGGTATTTAACATTCCAAACACTTGCAGTTATAATTTTCAATGCTACTATTGCGTTTCAAAATTAGGAAAATGCAAGAAAGAGTAGTGAATGGTGAAGTGATAGATTTTGTTGTATTACCACATTCAACAATTGCCATGCGCATAGATGGAATTGTAGAGTTGAATACTAAGGAAGATTTTTATTACACCATAAAAGAAACCATTGAAGGCATTGATGCAATAGGTAAATTAAGCGGTGGCAGGTTGGTGCCTGTTCTAAAAATTGCCGGAAAAGGCTCAAGTGTTGATGCCGAATCACGTAAGTACATTGCAAGTGGAGTAGGAAGCCGATTTTCTATTGCTGAAGCTATTTTAATAAAAACATTTGCGCATAAACTGATAGGTAATTTTTATTTAAAAGTAGAAAGACCACTTAAGCCAACTAAACTTTTTAATGACTTAGATATAGCTGTAAAGTGGCTATTATGTTTTGAGAATTAATACATAGTAGCAATAGAATTTTTGAAGTTCAACATTATTCAATTTTTGTTTTTTTTGAATTTGAAAGTATCAACCTCAACGAACTATCTTTTGTAAAATAAGCCCACGCCCAATTAATGAAAATAATGATTTTATTTTTCACATTTAAAATCAACATTAAGTGTAAAAACATCCAAGTTATCCAAGCAAAATATCCTTTAAAATTAATGAATGGCAAATCTACAACTGCTTTGTTACGGCCAACAGTAGCCATTGAACCACGGTCTTTGTATTCAAAGTCTAACAACATTTTTTGCTTAGAAATTCGTACTAAATTTTTTGCCAATACAGCAGCTTGGTTTATTGCCACATTTGCCAATTGCGGATGCGCTTTTGGGTATTTAGTGGTTTCCATATAAGCAATGTCGCCAATGGCAAAAATATTCTTTGTATCCACAATTTTATTTTGCCTATCTACTTTAATTCGGTTGTTAAGTGCAAATGCATTTGGTTGCAAACCCTCTATTTTATTGCCCGTAACACCTGCTGCCCAAATTACAGTTTTTGTTTTTATGGTTTTGGCATTGTTTAAAGTAAGAATGTTTCCATCATAGTTTTTTACAAATGTTTCGGTATAAATTTTTACACCCATTTTCTCTAAATATATTTGAGATGCTTTTTTGGCAGTGTTACTCATACTATTCAACGTATTTGCACTGCCCTCAATAAGTATAATATTAAACTTAGAAAAATCAATACCAGGGTAATCTTTTGGCAATACATTTTTTTTAATTTCGGCAAATGCACCCGACAACTCCACGCCAGTAGGCCCTGCACCAACAATTACTAAATTATACAAACTTTCTTTTTCTTGTTCGTTTGCCGAAATTATGTTTTCGAAAGTTTGCAAAATATGGTTGCGAATAGTAATGGCATCGTAAGTAGATTTTAGTGTAAATGATTTTTCTTCAATGCTATTGTTGCCATAAAAATTGGTTTTGCAACCTATTGCAATTACCAAATAATCATACTCAAATTCTCCGATACTTGTACTTATTTTATTTTCGTTTTCACGGATATTTAAAACCTCCGTAAGCCTAATTTGTAAATTTTTTCGGCTTTTAAAAATGTGTCTTAGAGGAAACGAAATACTTGAAGGTTCTATTTGCGAAGTAGCTACTTGGTAGAATAGTGGCTGAAATTGGTGGTGATTTATTTTATCAATAAGCAATACTTCAAATAAATCATCGTCTAATTTTTCAATAAATTTTATGCCTGCAAAACCACCACCTACAACTATTATTTTTTTCATTTTTTGTTTATTCCTTAGTCTTAATTAGCAAAATATTTATTTCAAATTAACTAAAAATAAAAATGGAATTGGTTTAAAATAATTGATTTTTTTGAAAATGTTTTTTTACTTATTTCACGTTAGCCCCGCATCGCAAAATAAAGTTGTGCTTTGGCTACATGCACATGCGTTGGGTTGCAATTGATGATGATAAGGTAAGTGGCAAGCGATGAAATTTTGTAATCTGTAATCAAATTATTTCCATCAAAACGAAACACTTTTTTGAAATTGTTTTTGATAGAAATATTTAATGAAGCACATGCTAAAATAGCCCTACTAATAGACGAAGCAATTTCGGCTTCATCATCAATGTCGAGGGTTTCCATTACTTCACTAGCAAAGTGTTGGAGCTTTGTTTGGTGTTGTTGCTGTTCAAATTGTTGCAACATTTTTTCATCCAGGTAATCATACAGTTTTAGCATGTTCAGGATTTTTTAGGATTGATAATTTTTTGAATAATTCAAGTTCTTCTTCCGAAAGATTTTTTGGTAACACAATATTTACCTTTGCATACAAATCGCCAAACTCACCATCTTTCCCAAAGTGTGGCATACCCATTCCTTTTAGGCGCAACACTTTTCCGTTATCAGTTTCTTTTGCAATATTTATTTTTAATGGATTGCGCAAAGTGTTTATTGTTGCTTGTCCGCCCAACATTGCGGTGTATAATTCTACATTTGCATCGGCATATAAATCATTTCCTTTTCTTTTGTACTGCTGGTGTTCTGCAATATGCACCGTAATTAAAATATCGCCATCCGCCCCGCCATTAGCACCTTTACCGCCTTTGCCTTTTATTTTTAATTGTTGATTATCTGTTACACCTAGTTTTATTTTTAGTTGCAGGGTAGTATTTTCTAATTGCAAACTTCGTGTTGTGCCAGTGTACGCTTCCTCTAATGTAACATTCATTTCGGTTGTGTAATCTTGTCCTTTTTGTGCTTGCGCTTGGCGTTGGTTTTCGCCACCAAATCGGCTACCAAAAATGTTTTCAAAAAAGTCCGAAAAATTTTCATCATTAAACTGTTGCCCACTTTGTTGCTGGCTTTGATTGCCTCTGCGTTGCCCGCCAGCGTTGCCTTGCGGCTGTTGGTAGTTGTTCCAGTTTTCGCCCATCTCATCATACTTTGCACGTTTTTCTTTGTCGGAAAGTACGGTGTTAGCTTCACTAATTTCTTTGAATTTTTCTTCAGAAACTTTGTTGTTAGGGTTCTTATCAGGATGGTGTTTTATAGCTAATTGCCGATAAGCTTTTTTAATCTCATCGGCAGTAGCAGTTTTCGCAACGCCTAATATTTTATAGTAGTCTTTATAGTCCATAAGGAGGCTCCCTCTAGCTCCCCCAAGGGGAGGATTGCGTGAGGTGTTATTTTTTGCGTGTCATTCCTGCCTTCGCAGGAATGACATAGGTGTTAGAAGTCCTTCGCCAATTTATAATTTACAATTCAGCACTCATAATTTCTTTTTACATGCACTTTGCAGCAAAGTTCATAAACTCTTTTCGCAAGGATGCAAATAGTTCTTCAAAGCGTTCTACCTTTTGTCGATGTTCAGGATGCTCAGGCACTTTGCGGTGGTAAGATGCAGTGGGGTTGTGTTCTACGTTTTCAAATAATATGTGTTCGTGCGCATTTATATCATGTTTCAAAATATCAATTTGTTCATGTTGAATTTTAAATTGATTTTGAAAATGCTCTACGCTTTTCATCACATCAGGTTCTTTGCTTTTCTTGGCAATTTCGTCTAACCGATTTTGCATAATCATCAAATCATCTGTATAAAAAAGAAGTTTGTTAAGCCACTCTAAGTGCTCTGCATGCTGAGTGAAAATTGGTGTTTGTGTGTTCATTTTATTTAATTTTAAGGTAGCAAAAATTTATGCTATTTGTTTTTATAATTTATGACTGAAACCATATAGTAAATTAATTTACTAATTTTTTTATCCGTTTACGATTACTAAAAATTTACTTGCACTCCAAAACTTTGTAACGTCAGTTATGCGCAGGGTTAAATTTCCTGTAGCATCTTTATCCATTAAATAAGAGTTACGTGGGTGAGTCGAAATTAATTTTGCAGTTTTACTATTTACAGCTATTGAACCAATTTCTGTAAAATCGCCTTTTATAAAGCTATTGCTATCAAAATTTGAAGTAAGTTTTGAAGTTTTTCCCATGCCCAATAATCCACCATTTTTGTCTATTACCTTCATGCGTATCAAATCTTTTGATTTGCCAACAACATAATAAACCGTGTGCAAGTCATTATATAATTCAGCAACTTGTTTAGAATTTTGAGCTTGTAAATTCTTCATGTCTGTTTGCAACAAAGTTACGTTTTCATTCATCTGCGCAAGGCGTTGGTTTAGTAATTCCAACTCACAATCTTTGCTTACTAATTGGTCATTTAATGTTTCAATTAATTTTACCAATTGCTCATTTTTATTGTTCAAGCCTTTTACTTTGCTTGTTAATGCCGCAATTTTTTCGCGGTTATTTTTCATCAGTTTATTGATGGTGGCAATGTCATCTTTGATGTTGGTTTTTATTGATTTTCTCATCTCAACATCAGTACTTAAAAAGTGCGTTAAACTTTCGCCATGTTTTGCCACCGAATCTAAACTCAATTGAATTTCGTTATAAGATTCTAAGAAAGAAGTAACAGTATTATCACGTTCAACAAGTACTTGTACCAGTGAATCTTTTTCACGGTCGGCCAAATTTAATTCTGTTTCGTGTGTGTTGCACGATGCTAATGTAAGTGCTACCAATGCTACAAAACAAAATTTCATTGTTGCTGTAATTTTTTTAATCTGTTCCATTTTTTTTATATTTTATTTATTAATTATTGATGATGATTTACTAATTGTTTAACTTTTTAGATTCTCAATTGCAATGCAAATGTGCAGGCATTGATGCTTTGAAAAGTTACACGCATATTGGAATAAGTTACATGCATCACACACTGCATCATCCATTTTCTTATGAAAGAAGGGAGCCGTTTGGTGTTAAACGCGCTTTATCAGAAACATGCTTGTGTAATTTAGAATATTGCTTAACAACAGGCAAGTCAAGTGGCTAAAGGCACAAATAGTAAAGGGCTGTTATTATTAAAAAAAATATTTTACTTTTGAAACAAAACAAAAATAATGTCAGCACAAGAAGAAGCAACGTTAATGCGCAAAATACCCGCATATATTGACTTGAACAGAACAATGATGTTGATGCAATCAAACAATGAAAGCGGAAATTATTTAGATGCTCTAAATAAAACAACATCTTTAGGTGATGTAGAAATTTCAAAGTGGTTTCATATTAAGCCCAATCAACTTACAAAGTATAAAAGAAACAAAAGCGAATTGCCCGAATACATGCGTGAAAATAGTATCTACATTTTATCATTGTTTAAGCATGGCAAAAAAGTTTTTGGAACAACAAATAAATTTATGCAGTGGTTAAAAACTGAAAACTTTTATTTTGATAAAAAAGCACCTATTGAATTGCTATCAACATCAAGCGGAAAAATGATTGTTGATAATAGTTTAACAGCCATGGAGTATGGCGATAATGTTTAGCAAATGGAAGTTTTTAGAATTTCTGCGGAGGAACATTCCAAACAAATTGCATCATCAAATAAGGCCAATCGCTGGAACCGCGAAAATCAATCCGTTATTTATACTGGCAGCTAACGTTCACTTTCTACATTAGAACTTGTTGTTCACAGAAGCGCAATAAAACCTTCTGCAAAATACAAGGTAATGGTTATTTCTATAGCTGATGAGGATGAATTATTTTATACGCTTCCTCAAACGAAACTCCCAAAAAATTGGAGAACATTAGAAGCATATCCTACACTTCAAAAATTTGGTTCAGATTGGTACACCGACAATAATTTTTTAGTTTTAAAAGTGCCATAAGCAATCATTCCCAAAGAATTTAATTATGTAATAAATGCAAGCCATCCTAACTTTAATAGGTACGTTAAACTTATTAGAACAGAAGATTATTTTTGGGATGAGAGGCTTTTGTAGGGTAGGTTGCTTTATATTGGTATTTATATAGTTTCATAACATTGTTGATAAACAGCGGCTGTATAGTTATTTTTACTTTCAACTTTTTGTATTGCTGCATCCAATTTTTTTTTCAAATAAAAATTGATACGCGAATCTATTTTCGTTACCTGTTTTTCATCATGTAAAAATTGAAATGACTTTATCAAATTCAATTGAGAGGCGTTCAATTTCTGTTGTAAGTGATGCATGATTTAAAATTTTATTTCTGCACATAAATTATTTTAAATATAAAATAGTTTAGCAAAGGTTTAGGTTTAGATTTGTGGAAGCGTACTTTTTATTTTGACGCGCAATTCATTCTGCTAAAATTATTGCAGAAGCAGCTTTTCATAAACCTTACACATCATTTTCTACAAACAGAATTGTACGCTGTGGCCGTGATAATTGAATGATAAATACTTTTACTTTTGCGAAAATTTTGATTTTTTTACCAGTAGCATAACAATAACTGATACTCGGCAATGAACCAAGAGACTGCCGAACTTAGATAAATGCTATAATGCTTTTAATAGTAAGATTTTCAGAAAACAAATCCTCCATCATTCGTCTTTTAAGAAAAAAATTATTTTCATTTGTCAAAACATTTATACACAAATACATCAAATAATTATTATTAAAAATGAAAAAAATTTACTTAACATTATTAGCTGCCAGCATAAGTTTTTGCGGGTATTCACAAACCCTAACGGCAAGCAATTACTATATAATTGGCGATGTAGTTACCTACAAAGAAGATACGCAAACAATTTCGGAAGGTGCTGCTGGGCAAGGGCAAACATGGAATTTTGCAAACTTGGTTATAAACACCACGCCAACCACCGAAACATACATGGCTCCTTCTGCAACGCCTTATGCGTCGTCGTTTCCAAATAGCAATTTGGCCATTTTAAAATCAAGTGATAATTCTTATCTGTATTTTACAAACACAACCAACGACTTGACTGTAACTGGCATACATTCCACTTCTTATGTAGCAAATTATCCTAATGGCGAAACGGTTCTTTCATTGCCAGCATCTTACAACACATCATTTACCGACTCGTTTGCAGGAACAATAAGCGGTGCAATTACTGGTTCAATTTCAGGCGTTGTAAACTATACATTTGATGGTACTGGCACTTTGATACTGCCAAGCGGAACATACACTAACATACTAAGAAATCATACTCAATTTACGCAAGTAATAAATAATGGAATTGGTACGCTTACAACAAATGGTGATAATTATGATTGGTATAAGCCAGGTGTAAAAGGTTCTTTGCTTGCCATTATAAACAGTTCTGCAAATGGCAGTGCTGTTACTACTAAAGTAAAATTATTTGACCAAACCATTACTGCAATTGAAAATAATTTGCCTAGTACCGAATCTTTTTCTGTTTACCCCAATCCGGCGCAAAACGGTATTTCAAATTTGCAACTAAACTTAACCGAAACCTCTAATGTAACATTTACTGTTTATAATTCGGTAGGAGAATTGGTTGCAAATAACACGTTCAATAAAATTGCAAAAGGAAAATTTATGTACGAATTAAATGCAACGAACTACCCAAAAGGCTTGTACTTTGTTAGCTTGAGCACTAACGGACACAAATGCACACAAAAACTAGTGGTTGAATAATTTTAAAATATCGTTAGTCTCTTTTTATTTTTTAGCCAACTACATATTTTTACAAACCGAACGCCACGCTGTGGCTGAGATAATCGAATAAAAAATATTGGTTGGTTTGTGAAGGTTTAGATTTTTTGCCAGAGTTTAAACAATAAGTACAACTCAGAAAGAGCCAAGCGGTTACGAACTTTTCTATATTTAGAATTTGCTTTTCTTACAAAAACGCCCTCACTATCTTTTCTGCTCCAGCAAATATTTTTGCAACATATTATTTAGCGATTCATAATATTCCGGCAATACTTTTAAGTTTATTTCTGGGTTCTTTTCGTCAGGAATTGTTATTGGCATCTCATTTAAAAACGTTAATAATTCAGGGTGTTTTTCACGAATAATTGTTGTTATTGAAACTATCTTATCGCTAATTTCTTTTTCTAATTGCATTGAGTTTTTTTTAAAATTAATAGACATCTTTTTAAATAAAAAATAGGATAATTTTAACACAGGGTTCACGGAGGTAGAAGAGTTACACCCGTTTGCAATCTTCAATATATTGGTTAAAAATTTCTGTGCAAAAAGGCTTGTATTTTTTGATATTACAGAAATAATAAATAGTAGTTTCCTTCTCTGTGCAACACATAGTTATTGCAAGGAAAAAAGTTCCGCTTATGCATAAAGTAATTCTCTACAACGGCATCTTTCTCCTTTTGAGAAGGAATGAGGATGAGGTAAAAAAGCGGCGGCAAAATGCCGCCGCTAATAAATAGCATTGTTTCAACATTTTGCTACAATATCGCAAAACTCGTAATGACGCGCTTGAGAAACGTACAAGTACGTCTAACATCCAACACAAGCCTCCCCTTGGGGTTTTGCGGAATTGGAGCAAAATGATTTTAAAGGAGGGGCTTCGGCTTCTTTATTTTATCTCAACAATTTTCAACTCTACTCTTCTGTTCAACTGACGGCCTTCGGGGTTGTCGTTGCCTTCAGCATCTTCGTTGGGTGCATCAGGTTTTGTTTCACCATAGCCTTTTGATGTTAACCTAGCTTTGTCAATACCATTGTTGACAAGGTATGCAACAACGGCTGCTGCCCTATCTTGCGACAGTTTTTCATTGTATTCTTTTGTTCCTTTGCTATCGGTAAAGCCATCTAACTCCACAAATAATTTTGGATATTTGGTTAAGAATTTTAGAATGTTTTTTAGCTCTATGTTTGATGTTTGTCGCAAGGTAGATTTATCAAAATCGAAGAAAATATTATTTAACACAATGCGTGAACCTACCACTAATGGCGGCAACTTAATGGCTTTGCTCGTTTCATAATAATTTGTGTTTTTGGCAACCTGTCTGTTTTCGCTATAAAACATGTAACCATCAGCTTCATACGCTATGTTGTAATTTTTGCCAGCCGTAAGCACAAACATATACATACCTGTTTTGCTGTTTGGTTTATAAACACCTAGCACTTTACCTGTATTGTTGTCGGTTACCGTAATTTCTATGCCTTTTGGCACGTTATCTTCAGCATCTTTAATTGTACCCGTTACAACCACCAATGGCGATATTTGTTTATCTAAAAACGAAACGATGTAGTTATCTTTTTCGCCTGTGCCACCTTCTTTAAATGAGGTGTAATATGCTTTTGTTTTATCTGGCGACACCACATAAAAAACGTCATCATCAGGCGAATTTATTGGGTATCCAACATTTGTTGGCGTGTTCCAAGTTATACCATCTGCGGAAAGAGAAGTATAAAAAATATCAAAACCGCCCATTGTGTTATGTCCGTTAGATGCAAAGAAAAGTGTAACGCCATCGGGGTGAATAAATGGTGCATCTTCATCATATTCCGTATTGATTATTGGCCCCATATTTTCGGCTTTTCCCCAATCGTTTTTTTCGTTTTTGTAGCTTACATATAAATCACGTCCGCCATAACCACCTGGCCTATTGCTGGTAAAATATATTGCATAACCATCGGCCGACATAAATGCACTAGGCTCCCAATTTTTGCTATTGATGTTGTCGTTTAATTTTATGGGTTCACTCCAAGTATCGCCACTTAAAGTAGTGCTATAAATGTTGCCATCGCCTTTGTCATCTTTGTAAATTAAAATTTCTTGTCCGTCGGGCGAAATACCAACCGATGCTTCGTTGCCGTCAGTATTAATGGGTTTGCCAATATTTTCGGCTTTGCTCCAACCTTTTTTGGTACGACGGCTTATGTAAATATCTTCGTAATAACGTCCGTTTTCGTACAATTTATTACCCTCACCACCGCTGCGGCGCGATGTAAAAATCATGGTGTTTTGGTCAATGGTTAATACTGGTGAATAGTCGCCATACATAGAGTTTACGGCAGTTCCCATATTGTCTATTTGTACTTTTACAGGATGCGCCACTAAATATTTTGCAGTGATACACATTTGAATTTTACGGTCAGTATCTTTTATGTTTTCTTTGTCATGCTCTTTCTCGGCAACCATTGTGCTTTTGTATTTTTCATAACTAGCAATTGCTTTGTCAAATTTTGAAAGGCTGTGGTATTCATCACCCAAAATTTTGTAAGCTAAAATGGGTGCATTTTTTTCTTCAAAACTATTTTCTTTATAATTATCGGTAGTGTGCAACACAGCTTTTTCTAAATACCATATTGACTTTGCCCTTCCTTTGCGGCCTTCTGCATAGCATTGTCCTACCAAATATGCAATGTTTGCATTGCTACTATCGGCACTATAAATTTCTAAATACAATGGCAATGCTTGGAAATAATTTGAAGCTTTATAAGCATCTTGTGCTTTCTCGAATTTGAGTTTTGTGCTTTCGGTTTCTTGAGCAAAAAGTGAGGAAGCAAAAAGTAGTAGAAGCGCCACCCAACTAGCCAAGATTGGCTTTGCGCGAAGTGTTATTGATTTAATTTTTTGATTTAATGTTGACATTTTGTATTTATTATTTGAAATTATTGTTTGAAATTTTGCACTAAGTATTTTGTATCGATTCACTATTAAAAGTGCAGGTTCAAAATCATTGTGCAATTGATTACTTTGATTTTGGAGTTTCTAGTGCGTATTCGCTTACAAAAAATACTCTTTCACAAAAGTTTGTCTTTCGTTTTCAGTAAGCTTATCGGTTGGCGTAACTTCTATTTTTATTTCAGAAAACAAATGGTTTGCTTTTAAAATATTAGCCAGTTCAGTTTTTGCTTGCGTAGGGCCAAACAAAATTACATGGTGATACTTTTTTATCACATCAGCAATTTCATTGTAATACTCTGCTTGCTGGTGTTGCTCTTTGTTGTGCGCGTGGCTTTCGCCTTTGTGCATTATTTCGGACTTTGCTTCTGTTGTAAACTTTGAAACAATTTCTTTTACATCGGCAACGCCGCCATTCAACTCAATTAATTGTGCCGATTGATGGTCCATGTAAATGCCTAATTTTTTTGTGTTCATTTTTGTTATGTGTTAGTTGTTGTTATTAGTTAGTGCTTAGAGTTTATTGTATAGTACTTAAATTGTAGTGCATAGTTTTTAGTATATAGTATTTAGTAGTTGGCGCAAAGTACATATTAGATAGTTGATTTTTAGTTCGTCATAGCTATGCAGCTTCCGCTGAAGCTATTTCAAAACTCAAAATCATCAATCTGGTATTGCAAGCAATGGAATGGTTATATGGTTCAAAATTTTATCGGTTGTTGAGCTTACAAATAGCTTGTCTAAAAACGAATGGTGGTGCGGAATTATTGCCAAACATTCTGCTTTGCGTTCTTCACAAAAATCGGTTATTGCTTTTGCAACGTGTTCGTCGGCAGGGTAGTGGTAAGTGTGTTCTATGTCGTATAATTCTCTCTCAAACAATAAACCTGTTACTGCTTTATCCGAATTAATATCCGCTATACTATCCACGATATTTACAATTAATAAACGCGATTTATATGCTTTCAAAAATTGTATAAATGATTCTATTTTACTCTTCGAATACTTTTCATAATCAAACGCAAACACTACACGCGAAATGCCTCTATAAACATAATCTGCAGGTATTGCCATTACCATAAATTTGTTGGCTCTAATTACATTACGCGTGGTGTTACCCAAAATATATTTGCTTACTGCACCTTCGCCGCTAAGGCCCATAATTATAATATGTGCATTGTGCAATGCTGCTGCTTCAATAATTACACTATCTGTTGCGCCTTGTTCTACAATACTTTCGATAATTAGTGTGTGGTGTATTGTTTTTATTTCATCAATAGATTTTTGATGTGTACTCTTTAAAGCATCCCTAATATCTTCGCTTGTAAAAGTGCTGACACTAACGTCGTAAGCCGATGAAACAATGTATTGATATGCACTTACTAAAACTATTTTTGAGTTGGTGAGTGTTGCCATTTCGGCTGCATAGTTCAATGCATTATTTGCTAATGCAGAGTTGTCGGTTGCTACTAAAATTGTATTCATATTTAATTAAGATTGATTGTTTAAAATTTAAGATTTTTTTATTATCACTATCTTGAAATAAAATTATTTGGGCCTGTTATTTCCACCATGTTTTTGGCCTCTTGCGGGCGATGAAGCACGTTTGTTATTTACCTTATTCTGCTTTTCATGCATTACATTTTTGTGTTCTTTTCTATGATAGGTATTTTTATTTACACCTTGATTCCTATTGGTTTTGTAAGACACAGAAACAGATTTTCGAGGGCTGTAATTAGCATGTGCTAAATTATTTTTATACACTTTTGTGCGATAAAAATGTGCTTGATAAATTACCGTGTGGTTGTTGTGGTATTTATAATACCTGTGCCAAGCCCACGGATGCCAAGCATGGTAGTAAGTTGGATAGGAATTGTAACGCCACGGCGAAACATACAACACATACGCTGGTGCGTACATGTAATTCATCATAGCCCAATCGTTGGTATTGTATCTGTAAACTACATTGGTGTTATTATTATTAATTACGGTGGTTGTATTTTTGCTATTTGCATCACTCATTGTTTGAGGTTCTACAATATAATCTTCACCATATAAATCTTCGTTACCAATAATTTGAATTTGTGTTTTTCCAGTTTTGTCTTTCTCAATTTCTATAACCGCCACATCTTGGATTTCATTAGCATTTATAGGCACTTGCAGCACAATGCTATGTGCATCGCCTTGCTTGTTGTCAATTACTTTTATATAATCTGTTTGTCCGTCATTGTTCAAATCGAGGTTATTAATTTTTGAATTTTCCTCGTTTAGTTTCGCCTCAAAACTTTCGAAAGTTTTACTTTGTTCAAACAAATCTAACACTGCATACAAATTGAAATTATCGCCTGACAAACCTAATGAATCAGGTATTACCGATGCAAAAGAGTGTGCAGCAAAAGCAATGATTAATGGTAGTAGAATTTTTATCCTTTTCATCTTTCTAGAGTATATTGTAGATAGTATTTAGTAGATAATGATTATTGCATTGTGCATAGCGATTAGTATAAAGTATGATTCACAGTTGCTTAGTCCCACTTGGGGGATTGAGGGGGCTTATTGTTCCAACAATTTAAAAAGCTCATTTAAGTTTGGCGACAAAATAATTTCGGTGCGGCGGTTGCGGCTTCTACCATCGGTTGTAGCGTTGCTTATTATTGGATAATACTCTCCACGGCCAGATGCTGTTACACGTTGTGCATTTACTTTGTAGTCATTAGTAAGTATACGCACAATAGATGTAGCACGCGAAACACTCAACGCCCAATTGTCTTGAAATTTACCAGTGATAGGAATAGAATCTGTGTGTCCTTCAATCAAAACATTTATGTCTGGATTTCCGTTAAGCACTGTAGCAACCGATTGTAGGGCTTCTTTGCCTTTTGGGTCAACTACATCACTGCCTGATTTGAACAATAATTTTTCTTGCAACGACACATAAATTTTTCCGTCTTTTATGGCTACAGTAAGTTCGTCTGGTTTAAAATTTACTAGCGCATCGGCAACTATTTTCTTTAGTTTATTCATCACATCTTTTTGCGATTGAATCAACGTTTGCAAATCTTTTAAACGCTTTGCTTGTTCAGCAATTGTTAGTTGTTTACTGTTGATATCGGCCTGCGAAGCATTCGCTAAATTTTGCAAATCCTTTTCAACCGATTCTTTTTCTTGTTGCAATTCGGATGCATTATTTTTGCTACTGCTCAACTTTGTGTTGCACTCTGCAAGCCTATTGTGCGTAAGGCTGCTGTCGGATTGTAAATTGCGCACACGACTTTGTTCTTTGTGCAATTTGCTTTTTGTAACGCAAGCACTAAATCCTAAAATTCCACTTAAGGTAATGATTGTAATTTTATTCATGTTGTTGATGTTTAGACCGCAAATATGTGCGCTTGCACAAGTAAAAAAGTTACACACTTGTAAGGAATTGTTACATCAATCACACTAAAAAAAAAGCAGCGCAAAAATTAATTTACGGTGCCTTCTTCATTTAAAGTTTTTAAAGCTTTCAAATTTCACAATTCCGATAAAAACTTATGTAACTCCTCTTTTGTTTTGCCTAATTTTACTTGTAATTTGCCAAGCATCTCATCTTTTTTCCCTTCTTCAAACATTAAGTCATTATCAGTAAGCATTGCAAAGCGTTGCATTAATTTTCCTTTTTGTTCATTCCAGTTTCCTTTTAATTCTGTTGTGTTCATGATTAATTTATTAAATGTTATTACTATTATTTATTTGGTATTATAATTTTTTCCCTTTTGTTTTATAGCCCCACAATTCTACATGTCCGCGAGCATCCTTGTTGTTGTTTACTGTTTTGTATTCAAATACAATTTTGCGGATATTGCGTTCGCCACCCATTAATTCTATTATTTGACTTTCGCATGATGAGCGTATGATTGTATCAATTTGCATGTCCTGAACACCTGCTATATTAAAGTATATTCTGATGCTCGTTAAATCTATTGGCGCTTCAATAATTCTTAATTTTACGTTGGCATATAGTTTCGATTCCAACACAATAATTTCATCGTTATCACGTTGAAAATTTACTTTTGTTTTACCCATCAAATGCCACTGTCTAGCATCTTTGTTCATCTCTTCATGACTCTTTGATTGTGCTATGCTGTAAGTTGCCAATGCAATTAAAATGGTGGCTATAAGAAGATTTTTCATGGGATGATGTACTAAGGGTAATTGAATTATTATGCCGCAAACATACAGGCAATGCATCGCCAAAATGTTATTTTGGATAGGGGAAAAGTTACATTATTCACACTTAACTGCCAAAGCACTTTAACTTCAATAAAGAGGAGGACTGCGTTAGATATTAAACTTGGTTTGGATTTGTGTATGTGGCTTTGCGCGCTGGTAGCCGTAACTTGGGGGCTTCCATTTCAAATTAATTTACAAATAGAACGCACGTTGTGGCTGCTACAATTATAGAGTAAATATGAATTTGCAAATTAATTTCAACAAGCTCAATAGGTTCAACTTATTTGTGAGAAACTATACCACAACAAAACTCCACAAAAGTTTGCTGTTTGTTATTTAGGGTGCACTGCCGCTGCGCGTTTTCTAAAGAATAAGTGCGGCTAACAAAAATCTACAAATTTTAATAAGCGTTCCAATTTTCCGTCCAATTACTTTGTTCCAATTTATTTCAAAAAATATTTGCTAAAGTAACTCTCGTTGATTCATAAAATTTATATACAAACATGTACTTTTGGGGATTATTGTAATTTTATCCTGCGTATTAAGAACTTCAACACTTTCAAATCTCAAACCTCAATTCACAATTGGTTTTTGTAATGTTCACTGTCGCTTTCATACCCAAAAACAAAGGTATATTTTTTACATCGTGCCCTGCTGGAAAATCAAAAACAACTGGGTAATCATATTCCTTAACGGCATCATAAATTATTTGTTGTGCTGTTTTGCCATAAGGTATTGAGTTGTCTTTCATGTCAATCATGCTGCCCACAATTAATGCTTTTAAGTTGCTTAACTTTCTGGCCCGTTTTAATGAAAGTATCATTCTATCAATATGATACAATTGTTCATCCAAGTCTTCAATAAACAATATTTTATTTTTGGTTTTTATATCTGATTTACTGCCTTGCATAGCATACAATAATGATAAATTACCACCCACAATTTTACCATTTGCAATGCCAATTCTGTTCAAACTATTTTTTGTTTTAAAACTATGGCTATTAAAATTACCAAACAAGGATTCTTTTAAACTAAAGGTTGATAGTTCATCCTTGCCAAATGTAATGGGCATTGCAGCATGCAACGTAGCAATTTTAAATTTGGTTTGAATGTGCGAATGCAGCACCGTAATATCGCTAAACCCAATAATCCATTTTGGTTTTTTATTAAATTTTGAAAAATTAAGGTGGTCAATAATTCTTAATGTGCCGTAACCACCGCGAGCCATAAAAATTGCTTTAATATCTTTATCATCCAAAGCATTTTGCAAATCGGCAGCACGTAAATTATCTGCACCAGCAAACTGATTTTCGTGTGCAAATAAATGGTTGTAAACAACAACTTGTAGTCCCCATTTATTTAACAATTTGATGGCTGGCTGCATTTCTGCACGGCTCACTTTACGGGCAGATGCTATAATTGCAACTTTATCATTAAGTTGTAAAAACGGAGGAATTTTCATTGAAATTTATTATTTTCAAAAATAGAAATATTAGTAACAATCTATTGTTATTAAAAAATATGGCAACATAATTTATATAAAGAAAACAAACTTACTTTTACTCAGTTAAATAATCAAATAAAAGATGAATAATAAAAATATTGGCACTTCAATAATTTTGGCTACGGCTTTATTTATTAGTGCTTGCGTACCTTCTCGTTTGTATGAAGAAAGTAAATCAAAAGTTACGAATTGCGAAACTGAATTGCAAAAACAGAAAACGGATGCGCGTGAAGCAATTGATAAATTCGATGATATAAAATTGCAGCTAGATGGCGCGCAAAAAAGAATTATTGCTTTACAGCGCGATACAACAATACAAGGAAAATCAATGGGATTGATTACCAAAAATTACGATAAATTAAATGAAACCTACAATTTGTTATTGGATAAAAACAAAGAGCTTGAAGCAATGGACAAAGCAGATAACAAAAGGCTTGTAGGCGATTTGCAACTTACGCAAGAACAGCTACAAAAGCGCGAAGACCGCTTACGAAAATTAGAAGAAGAAGTGGACAGTAAAAAATTGAACTTGGAGAAGTTGAAGGAAGATTTAGATAAATCGAAGAAAGATTTGGAAAGCACAACTGCCGATTTAAAACAGCGCGAAGCTAAAGTGTATGAACTTCAAAATATTTTGAGCCGCAAAGATTCGGCAGTAGCAAGTTTGAAGAAAAAAGTGTCAGACGCATTAGTTGGTTTTGAAAATAACGGACTTACGGTGCAACAAAAAAATGGCAAAGTTTACGTGTCGTTAGAAGAGCGTTTGTTGTTTGCAAGTGGCAGCACAACAGTTGATAGCAAAGGCGTAGAGGCTTTAAAAAAATTGGCAAAAGTGCTTGAGCAAAATGCTGAAACGAATATTTTAATTGAAGGACATACTGATAACGTGCCATATAACAGTGCTGGTGGAACCATAAAGGATAATTGGGATTTAAGTGTTTTACGTGCTACATCGATTGTGAAAATTATAGCTAACAATAGTAGCATAGATGCTACTAGACTTACGGCTGCTGGGCGTGGCGAATTTTTTCCGGTTGATAACAGCAACAATGCTGAGGCACGCAAAAAAAACCGCCGCACCGAAATTATTCTTACTCCTAAGTTAGATGAATTATTTAAGGTTTTAAACTCCAATTAATTCTTATTTTTGGAATTTATTGAAATAGAACATAAGCAAAAGTGGTATGCTGAAATGCTTGTTTTACGTAACGAAATTTTGCGCGCACCTCTCGGATTGATTCTTACTGAAAATGAAATTATAGATGATGCAAATGATGTGCTTTTGGGTGTAATTAATAAAGGCAAATTAATTGCTTGCATTATTCTAAAAAAACTATCCAGCAATAGCTGTAAATTTCGTCAAATGGCAGTAAACACTCAATTTCAGGGAACTGGTGTTGGGAAAAAACTAATGCTTTTTGCAGAAAAAAAAGCATTGGTGTTAAGCGCAAAAAGCATTGAATTGAATGCCAGAGAAACGGCGTTTTTATTTTATGAAAAACAAGGCTATTCTATTTGCAGTGATAGTTTTATTGAGGTAGGTATTACACACTATAAAATGAAAAAAGTGTTGTGAGTAAGATTGCTATGTAACTATATAATTTTAACCAAACCAAATTGCGGTTACCAATTATTTAGCCACGCGCAAATGCCAACACAAACGCAAACTAATATCTAGTAAAACCATTTTTGCACTTACGTTTCTTTCAATATCTATGTAGGCTTTGTTGATGTCTGCAAAAATATTTGCTGTATTTTTTTGGTGTATAAACTGATGAAATTTAGAAGCAAAATCAGTTTCGTTAACCCCTAATTTAACTGTTGAATTTGCGCCAATTGTGAGTGCTAAATTATTACGCAAATTTTGCATTACGTACAACAATAAATTTTTCTGTTTTTCACGCCCAATAGTCGCCACGTCATCAACCCAAGCCATAATATCTTTTAACTTTTGCGAATAACAAATGCGCATCCAAGTTCTAAAATATTCAAAATTAGTATTGTCAATTCCATCGCCTGCAAGTTGCATAGCCATATTAAAATTACCATCTGCAATATATGCCGCTTCGTTAGCAGCGGTAGTACTTATTTGATAATTATTTACCAATGAATGAATAATTTCTTGTTCCGAATATTTTGGCAAAGCAATTATTTGTGTTCTCGAAAGTATGGTAGGCAACATTTCGTCAGCACTTTCGCATACCAATAAAAACAATGTTTTGGCGGTAGGCTCTTCTAACACTTTTAGTATTTTATTTGCAGCCGAAATATTCATTCTTTCGGGCATCCAAATAATCATGTATTTGTAATCGCCTTCATAGGCACGCAACGAAAGTTTTGAAATTATATTATTCGCTTCCTCTGCACTAATAATACCCGATTTTTTTTCCACCTCCAAAAACTCCATCCATTCATACGAATTTTGATAAGGATTATTATTCAAGAATAATCGCCATTCTTCCATAAACATTGAGCTTATAGGCTTGTCACTTTCTTTTATTTTATCAGTTGATGTTACCGGAAAAACAAAATGTACATCAGGGTGAATAAATTTTTGGTGTTTTTTACAAGAGTTACATTCGCCACAACTATCAGTTTCACTGCGATTGGTACAGCCTAAATATTGAGCATAAGCCAATGCCATTGGCAAACCGCCACACCCAGTTGGTGTAATAAATAATTGTGCATGACTAATGCGGTTATTTAGCACATTTTTTATGAGTTTGTTTTTTATATTTTGATGGCCAGTAACGGTAGAAAACTTCATGTATGATTTAGTAAAATATGGAGCGCAAAATAACTAAATTTTGAATTTTATTGCTTGATATTTACTTCGTGTACTTTTATGTATGTCATGTTTATAGGTTGTATGACAGCTTATACCGATTGTACATTCAATATAGTCCAATTACAAAATATTATTCCTTGTCTCTCCGCGTCTCCATAGCAAATATTGTATGGTTTACTTTGCATGTTTTTTTAATAATCGAAAGCTATTTTTCATGCATTTGGTATATAACTATTGACATTTCAGCACCTTCTTTTACGGGAGTTTGACTTAGGTTTCTTTATATCGCGAAAGTAAGCTATTGCATGCTTTGAAATGTTAGATACGTGATTTGAAATGTATTATGAATCACACAATAAAAGTTTTAATTCTACATCAAAAATTAGCGTATCAAAAAAGATTGAGGATTCTTAATGGTTTAGTTTTGTTTGGGTTTCTGTTATAATTAAACATTGTCTTCAAAAATATTTAGCTGTGAAAACCATTACAAAACCTTTGTTAAATTGATGTCAAATAAATTTTGACTATACTTTTTTTAATAGTTTTGTAAAAAATATTAAAAATGAAAAACATTTTTGCCCTAATTCTAAGTTTCTATTTGTCAATTATTTTTTTGGCAGCGCAACCAAAAAAAACTGAGGAAATAAAAATTAAAACATCTGCCGTTTGTGACATGTGTAAATCCACCTTAGAAAAAGCAATGGCTTATGAAAAAGGTATAAAAAAGTCGGATTTAGATGTTGCAAGTGCAGTAATTACGATAAGTTATAATCCACAAAAAACAAATCCTGATAAAATACGCAAAGCAATTGCAGAATCTGGTTATGATGCTGATGAGGTGAAAGCCAATACCAAAGCATATAATAACCTAAATGCGTGTTGTAAAAAAGATGCGCATCATTAAGAATTAGTTACAAAATTTTGTTCAAATTTTATGAATGTATTAATATTAGGCAGTGGCGGACGTGAACATGCTTTCGCACAAAAAATACATCAAAGTAAAATTCTTTCAGCTCTATATATTGCTCCGGGTAATGCTGGCACTTCGCAGTTTGGCACAAATGTAAATATCAGTGAAACAGATTTTGATGCAATAAAAAAATTAGTGCTTCAAAAAAATATTCAATTAGTGTTAGTTGGGCCCGAAATGTCACTTGTGCTAGGAATTCGTAATTATTTTTTGGATGACGAAGTGCTAAAAAACATCTCGGTTATTGGCCCCGATGTAACTGGTGCAATGCTTGAAGGCAGTAAGGATTTCTCTAAAAAATTTATGCTGCAACACAATATTCCAACTGCGGCCTATCAATCTTTTACAAATGAAAATGTTGAAGAGGGCAAGCGTTTTTTAGATACTTTAAAGGCTCCTTATGTTTTAAAAGCATCGGGGTTGGCGGCTGGCAAAGGAGTTTTAATTATAGACGATGTTGAAGAAGCAAAGCAACAATTAGCAAATATGCTTGATGGCATGTTTGGCAAATCGTCGGAAACGGTTGTTATTGAAGAGTTTTTGCACGGTATTGAATTGTCAGTTTTTGTACTTACTGATGGAATAAATTATAAAATATTGCCCAATGCAAAAGACTATAAGCGAATAGGCGATGGAGATGTTGGGCTCAACACCGGCGGTATGGGTGCAGTATCGCCTGTTGCTTTTGCTGATGATTTATTCATGCAAAAAGTAGAAACGCAAATAATAAAACCAAGCATTGACGGTTTGAAAAAAGACAATATTGATTACCGAGGGTTTTTATTTATTGGGTTGATGAACTGCAATGGAAACCCTTTTGTTATAGAGTATAATTGCAGAATGGGTGACCCTGAAACTGAAGTAGTTTTGCCGCGGATTGAAAGCGATTTTTTAGCCCATTTAATTGCTGTCGCAAATCAAAAATTAGCATTAGAAAATTTAAAAATTAGTGCGCAATATGCGGTTACTGTTGTTGTTGCGTCGGGTGGCTATCCAAGTGATTATCAAAAAGGCTTTGAAATTATTGGGCTACAAAGCCCTACAGAATCATCTGTTTTCCATGCTGGTACAAAATTAGTAGATGGGCAAATACAAACAAATGGCGGACGCGTATTAGCTATAACTTCATTGGCAAATTCAATTGCCGAAGCTGCTGAAAAAAGCTATAAAACAATTAAAAATATACATTTCAAAAACATGAATTACCGCACGGATATTGGCAATGATTTATTGAAATACTAAATTAAATTACATTGAAAATACAAGAAATTGAAAACGAAATAGTTGAAGAGTTTGAAATATTTGAAGACGATTGGATGCAAAAATATGAGCACATTATTGAGCTTGGAAAATCATTGCCATTATTAACCGAAGATTTAAAAACAGACGACAAATTAATAAAAGGTTGTCAAAGTAGGGTGTGGTTGCATGCTAATTTTAATAACGGAATAATGAGTTTTATGGCAGATAGTGATGCAATTATTACAAAGGGCTTAGTAGCATTAATTGTTCGGGTTTTTAACAACCAAAGCCCGCATGATATTATGGCAGCGCAACTAAATTTTATAAATAAAATTGGACTTACCGAACACTTAACCCCAACACGTGCAAACGGGTTATTATCAATGGTGCAAACTATGAAAGAATTAGCATCGAGGGTTTAATTAAACGGTTAATACTATATGATTTTTCTCTAAAAAATATACCTATTCGAAAAAACTTAAATAATCTTTGCAATAAAATATTCCTTATTGCGTTATTCACTTCACCTTTTGATAACCCATAAATATGAACAAATATTTTACATTGTTTTTGGTGTTTTTTTCACTAAAAATATCAGCACAAAAAATAACCATTAGCGGCTATATTGAAGACGCCATAAACAACGAAAAATTAATTGGTGCCGCCGCAATTGATGTAAGCAATAATAGCGGCACAACCTGCAATGTGTATGGCTTTTACAGCCTTAGTATTAAAGCAAATGTTAACACCGAAATAAAATTTTCATACTTAGGGTATCAAGCATTTCCATTAAATATAAAAGCTACAAAAGATACCATTATTAATTGCAAATTAATTGCAAATGCAGTGCTAAAAGAAGTGGTTATAAACGCAGCAAAACAAGAGCGTATTGAAAACCGAACTGACATGAGTCGCATAAATATCCCAATAGAACAAATAAAAAATATGCCAGCCTTGTTTGGCGAGGTTGACGTACTAAAAGCCCTGCAAATATTACCAGGCGTGCAAAAAGGAGGTGAGGGCACAACTGGTATTTATGTTCGTGGCGGTGGGCCAGACCAAAATTTAATTTTGTTGGACGGTGTGCCCGTGTATAATCCAAACCATTTATTCGGGTTCTTTTCTATTTTTAATGCTGATGCAATAAGTAATGTAGAGCTTATAAAAGGCGGTTTTCCGGCAAGGTACGGCGGGCGTTTGTCATCCGTAATTGATATTACAATGAAGGACGGCGACAATAAAAAAATACATGGCACAGCGGGCATTGGCATTATTGCTTCGCGCTTTACAATTGAAGGGCCTATACTAAAAGAAAAAGCAAGTTTTATAGTGTCGGGTCGCCGCACCTACATTGATGTACTAGCACAACCAATAATAAAAAACCAAATTGGCGGCGCAAATGCAGGCATTTATTTTTATGATTTGAATGGCAAATTTAATTGGCGTGTTAATGATAAAAATCGTTTGTTTTTAAGCGGCTATACTGGTGATGATGCAATATATGGTGGTTTTAAAAATGATTATGATGATGGCACATATCAGTACACATCCAACCAGAAATATGGTTTGCGTTGGGGTAATCAAACAACGGCATTGCGTTGGAATAAAATTGTGAATAGCAAACTATTTATGAATACTACGTTAACCTATACAAAGTATCGTTACGAAATTAAAAGTGATTCAGATTCGCGCTTCGATTCATCAGGTGTTAACTTAGATAAGTCGCAATACATACAGAGAATTTCATCAGGAATTAAAGATTATGCAGGCCGCGTAAACTTTGATTATAGGCCGAATAACAATCATTATGTACGTTTTGGAACGACTTACATTTACCATATTTTTAAGCCTGGTTCTGTGCAAACTAAAATTACAACTACTACAATTACACAAGACACCACACAAGGTGCATCGCAACTTTACTCCAACGAAGGTTCTTTATATATTGAAGACGATTGGAAAATTGGCGAAAAATTTAGTGTAAATGCGGGTTTGCACCAAGCGTATTTTAGGGTGACAGGCAAAAATTATCTTTCTTTGCAACCGCGTATTTCGGCTAATTACCGCTTGCCTTTTGGCTGGGCACTTAAAGCAAGCTACGCAACAATGACCCAATATTTACATTTATTAAGCAATCAAAGCATTGGTTTGCCAACCGATTTGTGGGTGCCCGTTACCGATAAAATTTTGCCGCAACAATCACAACAATTTGCACTTGGTGTTGCACGAAATGTGTATGAAGAATATGAAGTTTCGGTAGAAGGTTATTACAAAAACATGAGCAATGTAATTGAATACAAAGAAGGTGTAAGTAGCTTTGTAACAAGCAACGATTGGCAAGACAGGGTAACACGCGGCCGTGGAAAAAGTATGGGAATAGAACTTTTTGTTCAGCGTAAATTTGGTAAAACTACAGGTTGGGTAGGTTATACTTTATCGAAAACTACTCGCCAGTTTGCGGAGAAAAATTTAGGACAATGGTATGCTTATAAATTCGACAGAAGGCACGATATAGGAATCACCATTTCGCACATTTTTTCGGAGAAGTTTGATATGGCTGCAAACTGGGTGTATGGTACTGGTAATTCAATTTCATTGCCTATCCAAAGTTACGCAACAGCGCCCGATTTTTTTGCACAATCTTTTGGAGGGTTTGGCGGTGGTGGTGGCGGCGCAAATACACCTTCTTTAAAATATTATGACCAATTAAATAATGTGCGTATGAGGGCTTATCATCGTATGGATATTGGTTTTAATTTTCACAACAAAAAAAAATACGGAATAGCTACTTGGAACCTTAGTTTTTACAATGCCTACAACCGAAAAAATCCATACTTTTATTACCAAGGTTATAATAAAGCTGGTAAAGAAAGGATATTCCAAATTAGTTTATTTCCAATACTTCCATCACTTTCTTATAACTTTAAATTTTAGTAATTATGAATATAGTAAATAAAAATACAATTTTTAAAAGTCTTAAATTTTGCAATATAACAATGCAAAATGCCAATACATTATTAAGCTTTATAAGGTTTGTAATTCCTGCGAAGGCAGAAATCTCAAAAACAATTATAGGCACTACATTTTTTGCAATAGTATTTTGCTCATGCCAAAAAGAAGTGGAAGTAAAATTACCCGAAAGCAAATATAAGTTGGTTTTAAACTCGGTGCTATCAACCGACTCGTTTGTTACTGTAAATGTATCGCGTAGTAAAAAATTATATATTGACGATAACAAAAATGTAACTATTTCAAACGCAATTGTAAGTGTTTATGAAAATGGAAATTTATTAGAAAATTTACCCTACACAAGTGATGGTGTTTATAAATCTACAATTACAAAACCTAAAATTGGGAATGAATATAAAATTGTTGTAAAAGCTGATGGCTATGATAATGCTGAAGCCTCGGAAACATTGATACAACAAGCCATTATTACAAATATAGTTTTGGAAGATTCTGCATTGTTTAAAGAAGAACAAATGTATGCTAAACTTTCATTTGAAATAAGTGATGTGGCAGGTGTAAATAATTATTATGAGGTAAGTGCTTTAAGCGGTTTTTATCAAAAAAATTATAACCCACAAACTGGGCAACCTACCGACTCTACTTACACTCAATTTCTGAGCTATTTAACCGTAACAGATGAAGCCCTTAAAGAAAATGCGCAGGGTGGCGACATTGATGGTAATACTGATTACTCTGACAATGCCATCTTGTTTTCGGATAAGTATTTTGATGGCAAAACATACAAGGTAAATGTTTATTTAAGTCAGTACCAATTTCAAAAAGATACCCTTACAATAAAAGTAAAATCAATGACAAAAGCATATTATGAATATCGCCGAACCGCATTGTTACAATCAACTAACCAAGGTGACCCATTTTCTGAACCGGTGCGTGTTTACACAAATGTAACGGGTGGTTTAGGTATTTTAGGTTCGTTTACTGAAGTGAAAAAATTTATTGTAAAGTAAGTTTGAGTAATATTAATAATGATTAGAAAGTCACTTTTTTAGCTATCAACTTCTTATTAAATTTTGTTTGTTAGTGGTTCGCTAGTTAAGTATGCAGAACAAAAAAGAGCCTACAAATTGCAGGCTCTTTTTTATTTTAAAGGTTGCTTGTTTAGCAATGTCCTTGCGCCAACATGGCATCGGCAACTTTTACGAAACCACCAACGTTTGCACCTTTCACATAGTTTATGTATGAACCATCTTTGCCATACTTTTCGCAAGTGGCATGAATGGCTTTCATAATTCCGTGTAATTTTTCATCTACTTCTTTGCTTGTCCAGCTTAGGCGCAATGAGTTTTGGCTCATCTCTAAACCAGATACAGCAACACCGCCAGCATTACTTGCTTTGCCCGGCGCAAACATCGTTTTGCTTTTTACAAATTCATGCACTGCATCAGATGTGCTTGGCATATTTGCACCTTCGGCAACAGCTGTAACACCATTTTTAATTAGCATTTTTGCATCGTCAGCTGTCAATTCGTTTTGTGTGGCACATGGCAAAGCAACATCGCATTTAACGCCCCACGGGGTTTTACCTGCAATGTATTTTGCACCAAACTTATCGGCATATTCTTTTATACGTCCGCGTTTGTTGTTTTTCAAGTCCATTACAAATTCTAATTTCTTTTGGTCAATACCTTTTTCGTCAAGTATGTAACCATCGCTATCACTCATTGTGAGCACTTTTCCGCCTAGTTGAATTACTTTTTCGGCAGCATATTGTGCAACGTTTCCGCTACCGCTAATAACTACTTTCATGCCTTTCAAGCTTTTCTTTTTTGTTTTAAGCATTTCTTCGGTAAAGTAAACACAGCCGTAACCAGTGGCTTCGGGGCGTATTAAACTACCACCAAAAGAAATTCCTTTGCCGGTTAACACACCAGAAAACTCGTTGCGTAAACGTTTGTATTGTCCAAACATATAAGCCACTTCACGTCCGCCAACACCAATATCGCCAGCAGGTACATCGGTATCAGCACCAATGTGGCGTTCTAATTCCGTCATAAAACTTTGGCAGAATTTCATTACTTCATTGTCCGATTTTCCTTTCGGGTCAAAATCGCTACCACCTTTACCACCGCCCATTGGCAGGGTAGTTAAACTATTTTTAAATACTTGTTCAAAAGCCAAAAATTTAAGAATACCTAAATAAACGGTTGGGTGAAAACGCAAACCGCCTTTGTATGGGCCAATGGCGCTGTTCATTTGAATACGGAAACCACGGTTTATTTGGTACTCACCTTTGTCGTCCAACCAAGGCACGCGAAACATAATTACACGTTCAGGCTCAGCAATACGTTCAAGTATTTTAGCCGCTTTGTACTTGGGGTTTTCCTCAATAAAAGGAATAACTGTTTCAGCAACTTCGAGTACCGCTTGGTGAAATTCTTTTTCGCCGGGGTTCTTCGCAATTACTTTGTCCATAAAGGTTTTAACCTGTTTGTTAAAATCAGGTGCCGTTTTTTTTGAATCTTTTGCCATAAAATTTTTTGTTTAAAATTAGTAGCGTAAAAGTAGTTTAGTAATGTAAACACCAAAATATATTTTCAAGTATTTTTAAAGCGACAAATTATTTTTTTGGGTTGATTTTTAGATGATATACCAAATCAAAATTGGTATTCAAATTCAAAATAAGTAATACGACTATCGCTTACTGATATTCATATATATGCCTTAAATAGTAATTTTATAAAAGATAAATGTTTTGGTATATTTGATTTCATCATTTATAAAATTGAACCTTAAATATGAATAAAATAGAACACATTGGTATAGCTGTCAAAAATTTGGACGAAGCAATAAAAACGTACGAAGCACTTTTAAATACTGAATGTTATAAGATTGAAGCTGTGGAGAGTGAGCATGTAAAAACAGCTTTTTTTAAAACGGGCACCAATAAAATTGAACTGTTAGAAGCTTCAAATGCTGAAAGTGCTATTGCAAAATTTATTGACAAAAAAGGCGAAGGCATACACCACATTGCTTTTGATGTGGATGATATTGTGGCAGAAATGGAACGTTTAAAAAATTTGGGTTTTACTATTTTAAATGCCGAACCTAAAATGGGCGCCGATAATAAACTTATTTGTTTTGTGCATCCAAAGGCTACCAATGGCGTGCTTATAGAGCTATGCCAAGAGAGGAAATAGAGAAAATGTTTTTGAATACACTTCCCTACCCTACTAAAAAAAACTTGGGCTGATGTGGCGTTTTGGGCGCATACCGAATAACTCATTTTTTGAGATATATTTTTTCTACATCCGTCTGTGAAATTAAATTGTTGAGGTTGCTTTTATAATTAGCTAACCTACTGTGCAATTCTGTATTTTGCAATTCAGGAATATCTTCATCTCAATGAGAAAATATACCAAGGCCCAAACCATTTTTTCATCGTTTAGTGAGTCTTTCAAAATAACTTCGTCCAATATTTTTAATGATTTTATTAATACGAATTAAGAGTTGAAAATACTTTTAGTAGCAAAGTACTTCTATTGTAATGGAAATGACTTTCATTATAATGGAAACCTAAAACATGGTGATGCCAAACACATTTATTGTAATGGAAATGACTTTTATTATAATGGAAGCCTAAAACATGGTGATGCCAAACACATTTGTGGTATTGGAAATGACTTTTATTATAATGGAAGCCTAAAACATAGTGATGCCAAACATTTTTATTATTATACGAATGACCTTAATGATAATGAAAGCCGAAACATTGTGATGTCAAACACTTTTGTTGTAATGGAAATGACTTTCATTATAATGGAAACCTAAAACATTCTAATCTCAAACACTTTTATTGTAATGCAGGCACTACCAAAGTTGTAAATGTAAACGACTTTGGGGTTGACCTAAGCACACACAAATACCTTATTTTAGTAAACCTAAACAGCGTAGTAGTAGCGCGCTACCGCTTACAACTATTATAAAGTATATCTCTAAAAAAATGTAACCAAATACAAAGAAGCAGTTTCGAAAGGAACTGCTTTTTTGTTTGTTTTTTTGGAGGGTGAAAGGGAAGAAATAATAATTTTTATGTATTTATTAGTTTTGTTTTGCTTACTGAAGTGATATTTTTTATAATTTATTAAGAAAAGTTAGTTAAAAGCAAATGAATTAAAAGCCTATTTATAAAGGCGAATCAATTGGATAATTTTAAACACTCTAAAAAAATAAAGTATAAATAAAAGCTTACTATATTTATAATAGAAAAAAGATATTCTTACAAAAAATATTATAATTGAAATAAATGTTTTACTATGAGGATTACAGAATTTTCCGAAGTATTAACGGGTAAAAATATTGGGGAGCCTTAGTTGACTAAAAATCCTAGTAATTATTTATACCTTCAACCCTCAAATATTGAAAGGGGTATAGCAATTTCAGAATTAGATGTAAAATAAATCTCTGATAAAGAATATAAGAAATTTTCGCCAAAACCTTTGGAGATTGAATACGGTGATTTTGTTATATATAGGGAGCCCATGAATTCAAACTATACGTCATAGCTTTGCAACACATCTTTTAGAAAATGGAACAGATTTAAGATATATTCAAATTTTATTAGGGCACGAAAGCAGTAAGACAACTGAAATATATACGCACATTACTACCAAAGGATTTGATCAAATAAAAAATCCGTTGAATAAACTGATGGACGATGAATAACTAAAAAAATATACACAAATATTTTGTAGTTTCAAAAAAACTAATTTAGTTTAGCTGCCTATAAAAATATACAACTATATACAATATATTACAAATAATGAAAAATGCAAAGGCGCAACTGCAATGCACTTATCAAAAATGCTAAAAGATTGTAATGCAAACACAAAGACAATCCGATAAGGGTGAAATAAACGCAACAAGTTGCGTATACAGGAATGTTATGTGTAAGCTTAAAACCGACACCAAAATATGACATTAGACTTTAAAGAAATACCACAGGCAAGTGGAGGTTCCGGACTCCAAGATACTTTTGAACTGTTTTCAAGAGACTTTTTTGAAATTCTGGGTTATGAAATCATTCAAAATCCAGACAGAGGTGCTGATGGAAAAAAAGACCTAATTATTCAAGAGACTAGAACAGGAGTTTCAGGGACAACAAAAATAAAATGGTTAGTAAGCTGTAAGCATTATGCTCACGGTGGTAAATCCATTTCAGACACAGACGAACCAAATATTCTTGACAGAATCTCTGTTCACAATTGTGATGGCTTTATTGGTTTTTATTCGACACTTCCTGCTACTTCATTAGGGACTAACTTTGAAGGACTGAAGAAGAAAACTAACATCCAAAGCTTTGATAGAGAGCAAATAGAAAAAATTCTACTTGAAACACCTCAAGGACTAAAGTTAGCAAGTAGATACTTTCCTATTAGCTACGAAAAATACAAAGTTGAAAATCCAAAACCAGCTAAAATATTTGCCGAAGAACTAAGCATTAACTGCGAATATTGTGATAAGAATTTATTAGAAAGCAAAACAGGTATTTTTGTTATACTTCGTAAACCTTCTGACCACGGTGCAGAAGTATATGTGCGAAACCCTTATGAAGAATCATATTTTAGTTGCAAAGGTAAATGCGATAGTATTCTCAAAAACAAATATCTACAAAATGAAAACTATATTGATGAATGGTGTGATATTACAGATTATTTAACACCGACAGGCTATATTAAAAAGATTATGGCTTGGATGAATTCATTAAATATAGAGAATGAAAAAGTTGACAAAAAGGCTTTTGACAAATTGAAAAAACTTTTCTTACACTGTTTTCCTCATATTTCACGTGAACAGACGACAGCAGAAAAAGAGAGAATTAAAGAATATCTCCAAAACGGATTTGGTGAATTTTTATAACAAGAAAGCCTACACATAACAGGCGTTTGGCAAAAGTGGCGGTTTAGTGCTCCGCAGACACATTTGTGGTTAATCAAACATTGGTTCTCCGCATCAACATTTGTGGTAAAAATCGCCACCTTCGCCAAGCGCCAAAACGTTTAGCGTCCATTGGTAAAAAAACCGACCGCAGACAAATTGAGAATAACACATAATTTTGAATACCTTTTAACAATAAATAAACAAAACATGAAAAACAAAACAACAAAACTAAGTGCATTACTCTTGTTGGGCATCGGTTTCAATCAAGCGTATGCACAACAAGCAACTACCGCCTCAGGCGGAGATGCTTCGGGTAGCGGAGGCTCGGTAGCGTACTCCGTTGGGCAAATTGTGTACACCACCAACACCAGTAGTTCAGGCTCGGTAGCACAAGGTGTACAACAACCCTACGAAATTTCAATAACAACAGGCTTGGCAGAAACTGGGATTAACCTCAATTTATCTGCCTATCCCAATCCAACAACAAATTATTTGATGTTGCAAATTGATAATTTTGATAAGGTTTTATCGTATCAGCTTTACGACATCAGCGGAAAACTTTTAGAAAGTAATACCGTAGTAGCAAACTCCACAACAATAAAAATGGAACAACTTGCAACGGGTAATTATTTTTTAAAAGTAACCCAAAACAACCAAGAAGTAAAAACATTTAAAATCATCAAAAATTAAAAATTTAACCAATTAAAAAAAATAATTATGAAAAAATTAATTACAATTTTAGCAGCCGTATTACTTACTGCAAGCGTGTTTGCTCAAGCACCACAAAAAATGAGCTACCAAGCAGTTATACGCAATACAAGTAATGCCTTAGTAACAAGCACACCTGTAGGAATGCGTATAAGTGTATTGCAAGGCAGCTCAACAGGCACGGCAGTGTATGTAGAAACCCAAACGCCATCAACAAATGCCAATGGATTAGTAAGTTTAGAAATAGGAACTGGTACTGCGTTTACAGGAACATTTGCAAGTATTAACTGGGCAAGCGGACCATACTTTATTAAAACCGAAACCGACCCAACAGGCGGTATTGCTTATTCAATTGCAGGTACTAACGAATTAATGAGTGTGCCTTACGCTTTGTTTTCGGCAAATGGAACACCTGGTGCAACTGGCCCACAAGGTATTCAAGGTTTGACTGGTGCAACAGGAGCAACAGGTGCAGCAGGAACAAATGGCGCTATTGGCGCAACTGGTGCTCAAGGCCCAATTGGTTTAACTGGTGCTACTGGTGCACAGGGTATTCAAGGTTTAACTGGTGGTGCCGGCCCTTTTAAGTTAGGTAAAGACACGCTCGGGGGCATTGTGTATTACATATACATAGGTACCGATAACCTACAACACGGCTTAATTGTGAGCAAAACTGAAAGTACAGCATTTTGGCAAGGCTCAAATACTTTAACCGGTGCAAACCGCACTTGGGATGGCGCTTTTAATACTCCATTAATGACAAGCAGTGCTGCCGCAGCATATATAACTACTTTAGGTGGGGGTTGGTATTTGCCATCTATTGATGAGTTAAGTTTACTTTGGCAAAGTCGTTTTACTTCCAATAAGGCACTAAATACTGGTGGCTTCACTTTACTATCAACAACAGCTTTCTATTGGAGTAGCACGGAGGACAATGCAACCAGTGCGTTCGTCTTCGGCTTCATCAATGGCAACGCGTACGACGGCGGTAAGGGTAGTTCCTTTTCAGTAAGGGGAGTTAGGGCTTTTTAACTATTTATCAATTTAACTATTGCAGGATTCAATTCATAAATGCAACTTTCTTGTTAAACATTTGTGTTGGGGTTTCAAAGTTAAATCTTTTTCTTGGTCTGCTGTTTAATTTTTCTTGTATTTCAAAAATAAAATCATCATTTATAGTTGAAAAGTCTGTTTGTTTAGGCACATATTGCCTTATTAATCCGTTTAAATTTTCGTTTGCACCTCTTTCCCAGCTGTGGTATGGCGTTGCAAAATAGAAGTTAATATTTAGTTCACTTGCAATGTTTTTATGATTAGCAAACTCCTTTCCATTGTCAGCAGTTATAGTAAATAAGTATGGTTTCCATTCTTGTAATAACTCTATAGCAGCGGCGGCAACAATAGGTGCTTCCTTAGTCTCAACTTTTTTCATTCTCAACATACCTGTTGCTCTATCATTAATTGTAACAATGGCTCCCTTGTGGTTTTTGCCAATAATTGTGTCTATTTCTAAGTCTCCAAAACGCTTTTTTTCTTCAACTTCTATTGGCCTTTCTTTTATGTGAACACGCTCTTTTATTGTACCTCTTTTATCTTTTAAACTACCACGTTTACGGTAGCGTTTGCCTCGGGTTCTTAGGTGTTTATATAAACTACCTTTAGCCTTTTTGTCTGCCCAAATAGCTGATAAATCCTTTCGTGTGAAATCCTTATATTTTGGTCTTTTTTTAATACTCCAGCAATTTGTTCTGGACTGTATTTTTCCGCAAGTAAATGTTCTACAACCACAATTATTTCAGGTGTAAATGTCTTTTTTTTAGACTTTTGTTCATGCCTATCATCACATTTACGCTGGGCAAGCTCTGCATTGTAATGTTGATTACGTTTGTCGCAATTACGTTTAAGTTCTCTACAAACTACTGACTTATCTTTGCCAATTATTTTTGCAATATCACTCTGGCTGTGATTCTCCTTTTTTAATACACTTATTGTGTAT
>Ga0105048_10001796_pt1 | contig 34681 bp, 29 predicted proteins | sample MAT05_FD_78382 | JGI IMG/M metagenome (GOLD analysis project Ga0105048, IMG submission 78382) | Freshwater microbial communities from Lake Fryxell liftoff mats and glacier meltwater in Antarctica - MAT-05 | ecosystem: Environmental > Aquatic > Freshwater > Ice > Liftoff microbial mat | place... | reverse complement strand
TGGGCGAATTATGACTGGGCGAATTATGACTGGGCGAATTATGACTGGGCGAATAGTGAAAGCTCTCCTCAGGTACATATTCAGTGGTTCCATATTCACTGGCATAGTTGAGCGCTGGTTCGGACTGAATTGTATGTGTGGTATGGGTCACGTTTGCCGATGACAGTGAGTTTACAGGTTCGCGTGAAACTTGCGTCAAAATTGGCGATCGCCCACCATATCCACCATAGTTATTATCAAAGGCATTATCAAAAGAGATGCCAGCGATCGCTAAAGCGCGTTTGATCGCCCGATCTTCGGCTATTTCTAGATCGCTATCAACAGCCGTTGCTGTACCCATGATCGCATCTCCTTCAGACACGATCGCCCTAAAAGCATGAAGACCATCAATTTTTGAGAGCATCTCCGTTTGGATGCGTCCTTGTGGATATTGAGAGCGAAACTGGGCAAACATAAGTAAGTACAAAATCAATTTTTTGTGGTCGCGAAGCCCTTGCTTTTACTTTTTAGGAAAGGATGGAAAGTGGTGGAGTATACCCTGGAATCTTGTTTTCATCAACTTCATCAATCTGATCTGAATCAAGATATTCATTCGCATAGCGCAGATAAATCTTTTCGCTAACAAATAAATCAAATAAATCTGGATCAATGTGATTTCCTAATTTCATTTTACCGAGTATTTGCAGGCATTCAGTTAAAGTCTTACCTTGTTTATAGGGGCGATCTTTAGCACTGAGGGCTTCAAATATATCAGCAATTCCCATCATTCGCGCAGGCAAAGACATCTGATTGCGAGTTAATCCCTTAGGATAGCCTTTGCCATCCATGCGTTCGTGGTGACCACCAGCATATTCAGGCACGCGGCGGAGATTGCGAGGATATGGCAATTGTTCAAGCATTTCAATTGTCACGACGATATGATCATTAATAATCTTGCGCTCTTCAGTGGTAAGGGTTCCTCTAGAAATATTGAGATTATATAGTTCGTTATCAGTTAAGACATTTGTTTCTATACCTTGGGGATCAATCCAACGATATTTAGCAATTAGTTTCAAACGCTCTTGATATTCATCGCTCATAAATTCGCCGCCGATGTTGCAGATGCGTAAAAATTGCTGATCACTGCAATACTCTGCGATTTTTTGCTGCAACGCCGATTCAAGATCAGGGATAGTGCTGAGATTACCAGATTCGATCGCGGCAATTTTTTGGTTAAGAAAACTGATTTCGGCATCGCGTTTTAGTATTTCAAAGCGAGTGTTTACTACGTGAATGCGATCAAAAATAGTTTCTAATTTTGTGGCTTTGTCGATTACATGTACAGGTGTGGTTACTTTGCCGCAATCGTGAAGCAGTCCTGCAATCTTTAGTTCGTATCGCTCTTCCTCATCCAAACTAAAATCTTTAAAAATTCCATAATCTGCTTTGCAAGCTGCATCCGCAATCATCATCGTTAGCGTCGGTACGCGGCGACAGTGAGCGCCGTTGTATGGAGATTTTTTGTCGATCGCCTCAGACATGAGATTAATAAATGACTCAAATAGTCCACGAAACTGACCAATAAGTTTGTTATTAGTCAAAGCGATCGCTGCTTGCGAAGCTAGAGATTCGGCGATACGTTGAGATATTTTAGAAAACTCGATAATCTCGTTAGTACGAGGATCTTTAGCGTTAATTAACTGCAAAACGCCGATTAATTCATTCTCGTGATTGAGCATTGGTAGAGTTAAAAAAGACTGCGATCGATAACCTGTGTTGATGTCAAAAGCTCTCGTCCCCGCAAAATCAAAACCTTCGGCTACATATGCATCAGGAATATTAATCGTTTTTTTGTGTAAAGCGGCATGGGCTGCCACCATCGTATTGTTGGGATTGCCCAATTCATCATAGAGAGGTAAAGATTCAAAAGTAATTGGCTCTAGCTTTGCGCTCATCATTGTGCCAAGCGAATCGTTCATGATGATTTCAAACTGAAGATACTTTTTATTCTCGCTTGCTAGATACAACGTTCCCGCATCAGCATTTAAAATAGTTTTCGCCCCGCTTAAAATCATTTCTAACAATTTTGGGGTATTCTTTTCTGCTGAGAGCGCTATACCGATCTCATTTAGCTTTTCGATGAGTTCAAAGTCCATAGTTGGCGTCCCTATTTGTCAACAATATCTTTTTGTAAATGTCTAGGAGGGAATCTATTTCTCAAGTTTTCTTAGTTGACTGGGATCAATGAATATTTAAGAATATTTAATAAATATTTTCGGTAATTTCGGTAAACCAGTTTTTCCCTAGAAACGCTTAAATTTTTGGGACTGCATTAGCTGCGATCTATACAATATGATAGCAACCAAAAAAATTGTTATTATCTCAGATTTTATAAGACTTCTGGCAATTTTCTGGCGATCGCTCTATACGCTATAAAGATAGAAAAGCGCGATGCGTCCTTACATTTTTTAATGTTATTTTGGCATACGTGAACCTTGCCAATCACCAAAATTATTAGTGCTGTCGCCAGTTCCGTAACTGCCAGAAAATTCCTTGCAGCCTTGACCAAAAATTAAAATCCCTTTTCCTTGTTGTTTAGGTTGCTGATTAGGAGTTTCCTGCCAATCAAAAATCACGACATTGTTACTCAACTTACCTGTCAACTCACCGACAATTTTGCCGCGTTCAAAATTGACGTATTCATATTTCCCTGCGACCAGATTATCACTCTCTTCTCGCAAGGTCACTTTGCCAAAAGGTGTTTGCCAATCTCCGCTAATTTTTGATTTACAGGCGAGGTTGCTGTCTTGAGTAGATTCGGGCGCAGTTAGGTACTGCAATCCCAATATCGTCGCTGCTACAACTCCGCCTACTCCCACTACCAGAAATAACCATGAAGGAAAAGTTTTCCATACAAAAGATTTTCGAGGAGATTTTGGAAAATATTTCAAAAACCCCTTTTTATAACCTTCTTCATGTATGAGGACTTCCTGATCTGCGTCCTGATCTGCGTCCTCATCTGCGTTCTGATCTGCACCCTCTGTGGCGAGAGAAGACATATTTTGCTCTTCTTCTAAAGGCGATGGTTGAGATCGCTTGCTTTTAAACCAAAGTTTTTGCATAGTTAGGCAAAATTTTGCTGCCGACACTGAACCTATCACTAACTATTGTCGCATGACGACAAAACCCACGCCTATTTATTCGTTCAGCGATTGTGCTGAATTTAGAAAAAGAAGGGGTGCGAAGCTTGTCTTTTCTAGGTTTATGATGAGAACTATAAACTTTAGGTGTATTAATGTCTCAACCTTCGGAAACTGATATCCAACAGATTTTTGATCGTATTGCCCCTGTCTACGATCGCTTCAATGATCTGCTGAGCTTAGGTCAACATCGAATCTGGAAGAAGATAGCCCTGCGTTGTTGTGAACCCAAGCAGGGCGAAAAATGGTTGGATCTCTGTTGTGGCTCTGGAGATATGACGGCTTTGTTAGCACAGCAGGTTGCTCCCACTGGTGAAGTGATTGGCGTTGATTTTTCTAAAGAACTATTGGCGATCGCGGCTGATAAAGCAAATAACTACTTATCGAAGATTCAAAAAAGTATCACATGGCAAGAAGCTAACGTATTAAGTCTACCGTTTGCTGAAAACAGCTTTGATGGGGCAACTTTAGCCTATGGATTGCGAAATGTGTCAAATATTCCCCAATGCTTAGCCGAATTGTATCGGGTCTTGAAAGATGGCGCGAAGGCGGCTATTTTAGATTTTCATCGTCCTAGCGATCGCTTGATGCAAGCTTTTCAAGATTTCTATTTAGATCGCGTAGTCGTGCCATTAGCTGATCGTTTTGCGATGACTGAGGAATATGCCTATATCGCACCAAGTTTAGCAAGATTTCCGATTGGCTGTGAGCAAGTAAAATTAGCAAAAGACGCAGGCTTTAATCAACCAAAACATTATGCGATCGCCAATGGGATGATGGGAATATTAGTTTTACAGAAGTAGAAGGGATGCTTTGCGGATCATCTACATTCTTGGGTTTTATAATTCTTGGGTTTTATAAATTAGCTTTACTGACGATTGCTATAGTAGGAAGTACTTAGTACTGAATTTATGATTGTAAAAGTATGATTGTAAAAGGTTTAGAGCTGCCAAGTTGGGAAAATATTAAACGTGAATGGCGTGATGCAGATTGGTTATTGCTAGTTTTCCCAATTCTATTAACGATTTTAGGTGGTATCGCCATCTTTAGTTCTGACTTTAGTGCTAGGCGTACTGAATGGTGGCAGCATTGGGTAACAGGTTTGGTGGGATTGATTGCTATGTTTTCTATCGCTCGATTCCATTACGATCAATTGCTCCGCTTGCATTGGATTACCTATGCGATTACCAATATTTCTTTGATTTTGGTACTACTGATTGGTACAACTGCCCTTGGCGCAGAGCGATGGATTACGATTGGTGGGTTTAACATTCAGCCTTCGGAATTTGCCAAGGTGGGGATTATTATCTCTTTGGCAGCAGTAATGCACGATCGCCCTATCCAAAGTCCAATCGATGCTTTTAAAGTTGCTTGGGTGACAGTACCACCTTGGATTTTAATCTTTTTACAGCCAAATTTAGGAACAGCGCTAGTTTTTGCGGCGATTACGATTGGGATGCTCTATTGGGCGGGAGCAAGTTTAGGCTGGTTAGCCCTGATATTTTCGCCAATTATTTCAGCAGTGCTATTTTCGTTATACTTACCTGCTTGGATTGCTTGGGTGATCCTTATGGGGGTGGCAGCTTGGGTATCTTTGCCTTGGTTTCGGGTTGCTAGTACTGTAATTGCTATAGTGATTAATCTAGTCTCGGGTCAAGCTGGGATTTTATTATGGAATATTCTCCATGATTATCAAAAAAAGCGCCTATTGCTATTTATCGATCCAAATCAAGATCCTCTCGGCGCGGGCTATCACGTTATCCAGTCAAAGATTGCGATCGGCGCAGGTAAACTTTGGGGGCAGGGTTGGCTCAAAGGTACACAGACACAGTTAAATTTTATTCCTGAGCAACATACCGATTTTATTTTTTCGGCGATCGGTGAAGAGTTTGGTTTTATTGGTTGTATGTGTGTGTTGTTACTATTTGTGGGGATTTGCTGGCGTTTACTGGTGATTGCCGTAAACGCTCGGGATAACTTCGGTTCACTACTCGCGATCGGTGTATTTGCGTTTGTGCTATTTCAAACTTTTGTAAATATTGGCATGAATATTAATGTTGCTCCTGTGACAGGGATTCCTTTACCTTGGCTCAGTTATGGGCGATCAGCTTTAATTGCCAATTTTATGGCGATCGGCTTAGTCGAGTCTGTGGCAGCTCATCGACGGACGATTAAATTTTAGGAATCAATTTTTATGCTTATGCCAACTCAAGTTCAAGTTCACCGATCGCCTAAAGTCACCGTTATCGGAGCTGGCAATGTCGGAGGAACGTTGGCACATCGGATTGTCGAAACTCATCTTGCTGATGTGATGTTGTGCGACATTGTGCAAGGCAAACCGCAGGGTATAGCGCTCGATCTGATGCAAGCGATGGCGATCGCGCAAATTGATCGCCAAATTATCGGCACTAATGACTACAACGACACTAAAAACTCAGATGTAATTGTTCTCACTGCTGGATTACCGCGCAAAGAGGGGATGTCTCGCAATGATTTGCTGAGGATTAATGCGTCGATTGTGAAGGATGTCGTAGCAAAGGCGATCGCCCAATCTCCTGATGCGATTTTGATTGTCGTCACTAATCCTTTAGATGTGATGACCTATCTAGCACGTCAAGTAAGCGGATTACCAACCCATCGGGTGATGGGGATGGCAGGAGTTTTGGATGCAGCCAGATTTCAAACTTTTATCGGAATGGAATTAGGAATTTCAGTCGCTGATATCAATACGATGGTTTTGGGAGGACATGGCGATCTGATGGTTCCATTGCCGCGCTTTTCCACAGTTAATGGTGTGCCGATTACAGAACTAATGACAAAAGAAGCGATCGCTCGACTAGTCGAGCGAACTCGTAATGGCGGTGCAGAAATCGTTAAGTTAATCCAAAATGGCAGCGCCTATTTTGCTCCATCGGCAGCCGCCTATGTCATGGTCGAAGCAATTCTTAGCGATCGGCATCGGATTGTTACTGCGTCAGCTTATCTCACAGGAGAATATGGATTAAAAGATATATTTATGGGCGTACCAGTACAATTAGGAAGACAGGGTGTCGAAAAAACAATCGAGCTTCAACTTACAGACGATGAGATTGCTGTTCTTCATGCTTCGGCAGCATCAATCCAAGAGAGTATAAATCTGCTCTCAAATGAACAAGGAGCTTAAGCCCCTTTTCTATACTTCACTAAATCAGCAAATGCCATGTTTCTTAATGGTTTTCTTAGTAGAAAGAAGATAAACTCTCGCAACATAAAATTTTATTACCTGCAATTTATTTTAAAAATTTAAAGAAAATTTAATAATTAGCAAGCAATGTATCATTGGATTGTATTACGTTAAGTTTAGGGTCGTCAAAACACCATGACCAGCAATGAGTCAATTCTTGCAGGACGATATCAAATCATTAAACCGCTTGGTGGTGGTGGTTTTGGCTATACTTTTTTAGCAAGAGATTTACAATTACCGAATACACCAGCCTGTGTCGTCAAACAACTCAAGCCTCAATTCAATAGCCCTCAAGAATTAGCGATCGCCAAACGACTATTTAATAGCGAAGCAAAAACCCTGCATGACTTGGGTAGCCACGATCAAATTCCAAGGCTGTTTGCTCACTTTGAACAAAATAGCGAGTTTTATCTTGTCCAAGAATTTATCGAAGGTCATACATTAAATCGCGAGTTCACGGAAGGTTACAAATGGAAGCAAGTAGAATTAATTTCTTCCTTGCGAGATATTTTGCGAGTACTATCGTTTGTGCATAGCTCTCAAGTGATCCATCGTGATATTAAACCTCCTAACTTAATTCGTCGTCATCGCGATCGCAAGATCGTCCTGATTGACTTTGGTGCAGTCAAGTCTCTGAGCACAACAGATTTTTTAGAGCGCTTCAAAAAAGATGGTCAAGAAACTCGAAGTGTAGTAGTCGGTTCGCTTGTCTACATGCCAAACGAGCAATTAGCGGGACAGCCAAAATTTTGTAGCGATATCTATGCGTTAGGGCTGATGTGCCTACAAGCTTTCACTGGACTTTCATATAAAGAATTACCTAAAAATGCACAGACTAACGAATATAGTTGTGCTTTAGCTGGCGCTCAGGTCAACATTAGACTCAACTCTGGACTTGCCGCAATTATTGACAAAATGGTGCGATATGATTACCGCCAGCGTTTCCAAAATGCCACAGAAACTTTGCAAGCACTAGAGCGGCTTCTTAAAACCTCTAGCGCTGTAACTACAATCACTACAGCGACAGTCTCCTCGGCTACCCCTGCGACGACGCAATCAACATCATCATCTAAACAACCACTGCAACTAGAAGAACCTGAAGGGCAAGTAGAATTAGGCTCTCGTTTTTATATTCAGCGACCTCCGATCGAAAAAGATAGTTGTGAGACGGTACTCCGCCCAGGTGCGCTAATTCGGATCAAAGCTCCCAGACAAATGGGCAAATCATCGTTGCTATCGAGAACGCTTGCCTATGCCAAATACAAGGGACATCAGGTAGTTCACTTGTATTTTCAGCAAGCAGATAGTGATGTATTTAGCGATCTAGATTTGTTCTTGCAATGGTTTTGTGCCAGCATCGCTTCTGAACTTGATCTTGATAATAATTTAGAACAATATTGGCAAGGAGTATTAGGTAGCAAAAACAAATGTACGAAGTATTTTCAGCGCTATTTGCTAACGGAAGTAAATGCTCCCTTAGTTTTAGGACTAGATGAAGTAGATTTAATTTTCCAATATCCAAAAATTGCTACCGATTTTTTCGGTTTGCTACGAGCTTGGCATGAAAAGGCTAAGAATGAAGATATTTGGAAAAAGCTGAGACTAGTGATTGTGCATTCTAAAGAAGTCTACATCCCTTTAAATATCAATCAATCTCCATTTAATGTAGGACTGCCCATTGAACTACCCGAATTAACTCATCCTCAAATAACGGATTTAGTAAATCGACATCAAATCAATTGGCAAACTTTGGAAGTCGATCAATTGATGGAGCTTTCAGGCGGACATCCATATTTGGTAAGGCTAGCACTCTATCAAATTGCGAAGGGTCGAATCGATTGGGAGGATTTATTACAATTAGCGCCTACTGAAGAAGGGATTTTTGGCGCTCATCTCCGTCGCCAATTAGGTAACTTGAAGGAAGATATAGAAATGATGTCCGCTTTTAGAGACTTGGTTGCAAGCGATCGCCCTTTACAATTGGAAAGCCAAATAGCATTTAAGCTGCGAAGCATTGGTTTAATTAAGTTCCAAGGAAATCTCGTGATTCCGATGTGTAATCTCTATACTCAATATTTTCGGCAAAGTATTTAGAGTCGTATTTAGAGTCGTATTTAGAGTCAAATAATGCTCATAGAAAGGCAAAAAACTTATCTATATCAAGTCGGTGGCAGTCTATCTTTAGATGCACCTACCTATGTGGAAAGACAAGCTGATAGCGATCTTTATGAGAGCTTGAAAGCAGGAGAATTTTGTTATGTCCTAAATTCTCGTCAAATGGGTAAGTCGAGTTTGCGAGTCCGCACAATGAAACGCTTGCAGGAAGAAAATTATACCTGTGCCGCGATCGATATTACGGCGATTGGTACATCTGACATTACACCCGAACAATGGTACGCAGGGCTAATTGATAGCATTATCAGCAGTCTTGATTTATATGACTCCTTCGATTTAGAAGATTGGTGGGAACATAACCGCCTAATTTCGCCAGTGCAACGCTTTGGAAAGTTTCTCGATGAAGGATTGCTCAAAAAGATCTCTTCACCAATCATCCTTTTTGTTGATGAAATTGATAGTATCCTGAGTTTAAATTTCCCAGTCGATGATTTTTTTGCGCTGATTCGAGAATCTTTTAATCGCCGAGCTGATCGCATTGCCTATAATCGTTTAACTTTTGCGCTCTTTGGTGTCGCTACACCTGCCGATTTAATCCGTGATAAGCAACGAACTCCTTTTAATATTGGACGAGCGATCGAGCTTAGAGGCTTTCAACTTCAGGAAGCGAAACCACTGATGCGCGGCTTAATGTCAAAATCACAAAATCCTGTCGCAGTTCTCAAAGCTATACTTGCATATACGGGCGGTCAACCGTTTCTCACCCAAAAAATTTGTCAACTTATTCTTATTTCCAATCAACCCATTCCTTTAAAACATGAGCTTGTCTGGGTCAATAATTTAGTGAGATCACGACTAGTCTCCAACTGGGAAATCCACGACCAACCCGAACATTTTAAGACAATCCGCGATCGAATCCTCTGGAGCAGTGAAAATCGCCAAGGTAAATTGTTAGGCTTATATCAACAAATTTTGAGTTCTGAACCGTCTTTGCAAAGACTAGAAGGTGGAATCAGTTCGGATGATAGTCCCGAACAAACAGAGCTGCGGATCACTGGATTAGTCGTCAAGCGGGAAGGGCAGTTGCGAGTTTATAACCCCATTTATGCAGCAATCTTTAATCAAAACTGGGTCAACCAAGCTCTAGCGAATTTGCGCCCCTATGGTGAAGCATTTAAGGCTTGGATGGATTCTAATTACCAAGATGAATCTCGATTACTTCGCGGACAAGCCCTACAGGATGCGCTGGCATGGTCATTAGACAAGAATTTGAGCAATCATGATTATCATTTCTTTTCGAGTAGCCAAGAACTTGAAAAAAAGGAAGTGGAAGTCGCTCTACTGGCTCAGGCTGAAGCCAATCAAATTTTATCTGCGGCAAAACGACGGCTAGAGCAAACCTTATTAGCCGAGCAAGAAGCAAAGGTCAGATTGCTTGAGATGCAACAGAAAACGCAATCAAGTTTAATGGAAGCGGAAGTTGTTCTTAAAAGTGCTTCAGCAAAAGCAACGTTTATTCTCAATCAGCAGTTTGAAGCATTATTAGAATCAATGGAAGCTGGCAAACAGTTGCAAGAATTAGAAGCGATCGCTACCGAAAGAGCTAGTTTGCGAATGCATGGCGTAACCGCTCTACACCAAGCTGTATACAGCGTACAGGAATATAATCACCTTACAGGACATATCGACATTGTTACTTGCATTGCAGTTCAGCCTAGCGATCAACTGATTGCATCAGGCAGTAGCGATCGCACGATTAAAATTTGGGATATGCATGGAAATTTAAAACAAACCCTTGTCGGACATACAAACTGGATTACCAGTCTTAGTTTTAACCGTAATGGTCAATATCTAGTTTCTGCTAGCCGCGACGGTACGATTAGGCGATGGAGAATGGATAAATGGAGAAAACTATACGTAGAACAGTCAATCCAGATTATTAAAGATCATCAAGCACCTGTTTTAGCTGTCAAATTTAGTCCTACATCTTCAATCTTTGCATCTTGTGGCGAGGATGCGAAAATCCGATTGTGGCGTGATGACGGAACTCCGTTTAATACTTTTACTGGCGGTCATCACAAATGGATAACTTGCCTCTGTTTTAGTCCTGATGGCGAGCGCATAGTTACAGGTAGCGCCGATCGATCACTAATTGTCTGGAACATTGATGGGACTTTGATCAGAACCATTAAAGCCCATGATAGCTTTATCGAGGATGTCAATATTTCTCCATCAGGTCGAATTATTGCTTCTGTTAGTCGCGGTCGTGATATTAAGCTTTGGAATATGGAAGGAACCCTCATGGTAGTTCTGGAAGGACATACTGACAAGGTTTTGGGAGTAAATTTCCATCCTGACGGCGAATCTCTTGTTTCTATAAGTGCCGATCGCACGATTAAGATTTGGGATATCAAAGGCAATTTACTCAAAACTCTATATGGTCATAAAGGCGGCGTACATAGCGTCACTTTCAATGCCAGTGGAAATAAAATGATCACGGGCAGTCAGGATACTACGATCAAATTTTGGCGGACTAAAGGGAACTCTCTTCCCCAGCTACTAGGTCATTTAGATGAGGTAAATTGTGTTGCTTTCAGTTCTGACTGTCGTTTTATTGCCTCAGCTAGCAGCGATACCACAATCAAGGTTTGGTTAGCCAACTCACAACTGATCACCTCTCTAGAAGGACATAAGGAGAGTGTTAATAGCTGTTGTTTTAGTCCAGACAATAAATTTCTACTATCAGTTAGCAGCGATCGCGCCATCAAAATTTGGAATGCTAAAGGGAACTTGCTAAAAACTATATACAACGAACATGATTTGCCCATTCATAGTGTTGCTTATCGTGGCGATGGAGAGCTGTTTGCATCTGCAAGTGCCGATTGCACGGTCAAGTTATGGAGTAAAGAAGGTGAATGGGTTCATACTTTAATTGGTCACGCGAATGCTGTTTATCATGTCTGTTTTAGCCCAGATGGAAATATGATTGCGACCGCAAGCCAAGATAAAACAGTCAAGCTCTGGCATTGGGATGGAACTTTACTAAATACTTTAATTGGACATACTGGCGAAGTCTATAGTGTCTGCTTTAGTCCTAATAACCAAACTATTGCTAGTAGCAGTAAAGATGGCAGCATTAAATTATGGAATCTTGAAGGGAAGCTTTTAAGAACGCTCAATGAACATAGTGGTGAAGTAAGAAGTGTATGTTTCAGTCCCGATGGAAATTCATTAGCATCTGGCAGTAGCGATCGGTTGGTTAAAATATGGAGTTTAGACGGCAAAGAACTTCTCTCTCTACAAGGACATCAATCTGGAGTAAAAAGTGTTTGCTTTAGCCCCGATGGGGATACACTTGCTTCAGCAAGTATCAATGGTCGTGTTATTCTATGGGATTTTAATTTAGACAATCTAATGAAATTAGGTAGTAACTGGATTCAAGACTATCTAGAAACTCATGAGCTTGTTGTTTAAGTAGGCTAAAAAAGCTGTCGCCAATCTTATTAGGATATAAAACCCAGAAGAGAGAGGCGGCGCTTCGCACCGCCTCTCTCTTCTGGGTTTTGATTTGTCCTAAGACAAGTGGCTATAAAGATAGAGATAGAGATCTTTGTCTTTTTGCTTCATAAAGCAGTAATGCTGCACAAATAGCGACATTTAATGACTCAACCCGATCGCTTTGGGGAATATATACAACTTCATCGGCTAGTTCGATTAATTCTTCAGACAATCCATTCCCTTCATTGCCCAATAAAATTAAAGTTGGTTGCGTAAAATCGTAATCCCAGTAGTTTTTTTCTGCTTTCGATACTGTCGCGATCGCCTTTATACCTTGTGACTGCAATTTACGGATGTCGTTCGCAAGATTGCTCGATGTTTGCATGGCACAACGAAACCATTGCCCCGCAGTGGCGCGAATAATTTTGGGATTGGTCAAATCTACGCTATCGCTACTTACTAACATCCCATCAATTCCCACTGCAACAGCCGATCGCACGATCGCCCCAATATTACCAGGGTCTTGAATTGTTTCTAACGCCAAGCCTAATGTATTAATACTGGTAACTTCACGCGATGGTAATAGTGCCGCCGCGATCGCGCCATCAGGATTTTTGGTAGTAGCGATCGCCTGAAGAACTTCTACTGAGACTATCTCTAATCTTTCGATTTCATCAGTAGATGCTTCAATACGCTCATACAAATCTAGATTGGCGGCAATCCATTTTTCGGTACAGCAAACAATTGATAGTGGATAAGAAGTAGCGATCGCTTCCGTCAGTGCATGTGTTCCTTCTACTAAAAATAAACCTTGCTCTCTGCGATCTTTTGCGCTTTCACCAAGTGATCGAAGTTGCTTGACCAATGGATTTCTTATACTTGTGAGCAATTGCTAACTCCTATGACCAATATCAGCAAATATCTTAAACCATAAGCAGGTATGCAGAGCGCTTCCTCTACATAGTTTAAAATATGCAAACTAATTGAGCTTACTTTGATTTGCGTATTACTATATAAAGCATCAAGTTTTACTGATGCGTAAGGGAGGATTATTTATGTCTAAAAGTTTCTGGAATTCTTTAGCGATCGCCGCCGCCATTGTGATCCCAACAATCTCGATCGGAGCGCTAGAAGCCGCAGCCCAAAGTTATGGCGCAATCGCCCGTTCTTCATCTACTGAAGACAAAGGCTATTCTTGGAATTTTCGTACTCGCGCGGCAGCAGAAAATAGAGCTGTAAGTGAATGTGAAAGTATCTCTGGCGCAGGGGACTGTGAAGTATTGATGTGGACTCGTAATGCTTGTATGTCGATTGCTGAAAGTAGTAATGGCGCAGCAGGTACAGCTTGGTCAACTAATGAATTTCAAGCCGAAAGCAATGCTCGCGGTGTTTGCCGCGATTTTGGTGGTACAGGTTGCTCCACAGTCCGCACAATTTGTTTGCCTTACTAAAAACATTACTAATAACAAAAAATTAGCTGAACTAGATTTGGCAAATCTTCTGTTTAATTTATTTATTTATTTAATACTCTTTCTCTCAAATCTTTGTTACTAATCGAATCTCTTTTTTTACAGTGCTTGGCGATCGCACTTGGTGCTTGCATAGGTAGCTTCTTAAACGTAGTGATCTATCGTGTTCCTGCGGGCTTATCAATTCTCTATCCGCCCTCGCGTTGTCCCCATTGCCTGCGCCAACTTGCGCCTCGCGATAACATTCCTGTGATTGGCTGGTTTCTCATCAAAGGTAAATGTCGTTATTGCCATACTTCGGTATCATGGCGCTATCCTGCGATCGAAGCACTAACAGCTTTTCTGTTTTGGTGCGTAGCCGCCTATTTCGGAACTTCACTAGCATTGCCAACATTATGCTTCTATGCATTATTTCTTAGTTGGCTATTGGCGCTATCACTAATTGATATCGATACGATGACATTGCCAAATTCCCTTACTCAATCAGGTTTAATACTAGGACTAATCTATCAAGGGAGTTTAGTATTTGCAAATAGCAGCGATCGCACTAATTTTGCAGGACATCTAATCTTTGGTATTGGTGGAGCTGTTTTAGGTATTTGTCTATTAGATATTATGCGAATAGCTGGTAGAGTCTTTCTCCAAAAAGAAGCAATGGGCGGCGGCGATCCCAAACTAGCAGCCATGATCGGGATGTGGCTAGGTTGGCAAAATATTTTGCTGACGATTTTGCTTGCCTCAGCGATCGGCACTTTGGTTGGAGCAATCGCTATGCTTACAAGTAAGCTAGGCAAACAACAGCCAATTCCCTTTGGACCTTTTTTAGCGATCGGTGCAGCTATTTGTCTATTCTTCGGTAATTCAGTTCTCTCGACTTATCTTGGATGGTTTGGTTTGGCTTAAAAACCCAACCTACAAAGCAAATTTTTTATTCAATGCCTTCATACCGCCACGCCACAGGATCGATCGCTTCACCATTGACATAAAGTCCCCAATGTAAATGTGGTCCCGTCACTGCTCCTGTCGCACCAACTGCCCCAATCGCTTGACCAGCTTTCACAAAATCACCTTCTTTGACATAGATTTTACTGAGATGCAAGAAGATACTTACCACGCCCTGACCGTGATCTAAACCGATCGTATTGCCATGCAGCAGAAAACCCTGAGTGACAGTACCCACTAAGCGCACGTATCCAGAGGCTGGCGCAATCACAGATGAACCTGTATCTCCTGCATAGTCCACACCACGATGGTAATAGTCATTAGCAAACACGCCATTGTAATAGCGCTGCACCCCAAAAACTGTACTAATCTCGCCCTCATTGGGTCGCAAAAAAGCGCCATTCCAGAGCTTCTGGGGCGTAACTAATTTTTTAAAAGCCGAAACTTTGTCCCATTCATAATCCGTTGGTTCCGATCCACCACCTGCATCATTAATCCAAATACTTTGAGTGGGAAATTGGCGATCGCCTAATTGCATTGCCAAAGTTTGCTGCAAACCATCTCCCGTCACCCTCACCTGTCGTACTCCTGCCTTATCAAGTGGAGTTGTCGGAATAAACGCCCGCCAACGATTGGGGGACATCGCAAAAACAGGAAATTGCTTATTGTTAACTGACACTGTTGGCGGTACACCTGAAGCTTGGTTAGTTGCAATCAATACCGATACGGTATCACCGAGTTTTGGTGTACTTGGTCTAAGCATCGCTTGCAATGCATCGGCTTTGGATACACCAAACATTACGGCTGCGATCGCTACCAGCAAACTTAAACAAATTAGCAAAGGTAACTTGAGGGGACGAGTAACCATAATCATTTATTCCAATAAGGTATTAACTTTATTTTACGGATTGGCGATCACTGTAAAATGATATTAACCGAATACTTCAACAGTCATGAGCCAACAACCTATCACAATCGAAGATGTTTACGCAATTTTCCGTACATCACAAGAAGATTCTGAACGTCGTGCTGCGGAGTTTCGAGAAGAGCTTCGCATTTCACGCGAAGAGTACGATCGCCGCACTGCCGAGTCTAAGGTCGAAAGTGATCGCCGTCTCGAAAAACTCGACCGAACTTTGGCTGAGGCAACTCGTGCGGTTAATGCCCTAACCACTCGATGGGGACGATTTGTTGAGGAATTAGTGGAACCTGCTGTAGTGAAATTATTTCAAGAACGAGGGATAGATGTCAAAGAAAAGCATCCTAGAGTTAGTGTTACCAGAAAAGACATTGCGATGGAAATTGATATTTTAGCGGTCGATACTACAGATGTGGTGTTAGTGGAATGTAAATCGAAACTTTCTAAAGATGATGTGGATGAATTTATTGAGAAACTCCAGAATTTTAAGATAGCTTTTCCAGCCTATAAAAACTATCGGGCTTATGGTGCTGTTGCAGGAATTGAGATTAATCAAGGTATAGATCGCTATGCCTATCAAAAGGGTTTATTTGTAATCCGTCCTTCTGGCGATACGGTGGAAATTGTTAATGATCTGAAATTTCGGGCAACGACTTGGTAACTATAGCGAGTCTTCCAAAAAAAAGCAGAGTAAGCGATCGCTTACTCTGCAAAATTAATTCGTGAGGAATATTTTGATTAGACGCTATCTAACACATAACAACAAAAAATAAAGGTGGCGCATAGCGCCACCTTTATTTTTCTTAATATATAAGTGGATATCTCCATATCTTGATAGAAGATGAAGTTTGCTATGGAATCAACGGAATAGTCGCACTGCGAGTAAACTGCTCATAAGCTGAATCTAAATTAATCGAATATAGGCCGTGAAATTTGTAGTCTTTGTAAAGGTCAGGCACTTTGGCAAATTTCGCCAGAGCTTGCTCTTTAGTCAAAGTTTGCCCTTTCCATTCTAGCGCCAGACGCTCTAGCCCACTAAAATATGCTTGCTGCGCTTGTAAACCTGTCACATCAGTAACATCCCCATGACCAGGGATAACCTTCGCCTCAGGGAAAGTAGCAATCAATCGATACAAACTACCTTGCCATTGTCGAATATCGCTATCGCCAGTGTAAGGAATGCGCTTATTAAATACCATATCGCCTGAAAACAAGACTTTTGCATCAGGAATATAAGCCACTAGATCAGTGCCAGCTGAATGTCCATCAACGCGCTCAATCCGTACTTGGCGATCGCCTAACCAAATATCAGTTTGGCTATTGATGATCGTATTTGGAGGAGTGACTCCGCTCGTGTTGTTTTTACCGCTTTGAATGTATTCACGAATTACGCCGCGCCCGATCACAGGGATATCACGTTTTACAAAAGTAACATTGCCGCCTGTATGGTCAAAGTGGTAATGCGTATTCAAAACATATTTGATCGGCTTCTCTGTAAGAGATTTCACCGTCGAGATCATTAATTCGGCTAGCTCGGATGTCTGGAAAGGATCGATCACCAACACGCTATCGCTGCCGATCACAATGCCACCATTAGCGATCGCCACCGCAGGACTCACTGGAGGAAAATCGGTACTAGAAATTAGTGCATAAACTCCTTGCCCAACCTCTTGTAATTGTAAGCCCGCATTTTGCAAGCTAATCGTTTTGATAGATGTATCCGCAGGTTTACTCTGAGTCTGATTTTGGGTCTGATTTTGCGCCTGATTTTGAGATTCGACAGGCATCCAAACGTGTCCAACCGTTAGAGATACTATGGCAGCGATCGCTGCTAATGCAACAGCAAGAAAGTATTTAATTTTTAGCTTTTTGAGCATTTTCATTTCTCATCACTAGGTGCAAAGGTCTTAAATAGTTTAAACCTAATAAAACCTAAAAAATAGAGGGAACGCTTAGCATTCCCTCTATTTTTTAGGTTTTTATTGAACTTTAGAGTTTGACTTCGATGTCTACACCAGCCGCAAGGTCGAGCTTCATTAGAGCATCAATAGTTTTGGCAGATGGTTGATAAATGTCAATAATTCGACTATGAGTACGAGTTTCAAAATGTTCGCGAGAGTCTTTGTCTACGTGAGGTGATCTGAGAACGCAATAAATACGACGGCGGGTTGGCAGTGGAATAGGACCAACGGCAGCCGCGTTTGTACGATTAGCAGTTTCGACGATTTTTTCGCAGGATGAGTCAAGCAGGCGATGATCGAAAGCTTTGAGACGAATCCGAATCTTTTGTTGTTGAGGTGCCACAGTCTTTCTTCTTTGGAATATTCGGGTAAAATTTTCAGCGTTTCTTATATTAGCACTCTAACAATTTAAAATCAAACAAAAGTTTAGCTAGCTCTTTGAAAACTCACAAAGTAGAGCCAGCACAAAGCGCCACTTCTACTTTGTGGGTTAGTCGAAGTGGCTTGGTCGATTACTATACTGTTACAATCTTTACTTATAGATATATCTACATAAACCTGTCTAGAAATATGTCATTGCTTCTCTCTGCCCCAATTGTTTACGCCGCGATCGCAGGTATATATTTACTGGTGATCCCATTATTAGTGTTGTTTTATCTAAAAGCGCGTTGGTACAAAACTGGCTCTATAGAAAGAGTATTTCTATGCTTTTTAGCTTTTTTCTTTTTCCCAGGTTTGTTGCTGATTTCGCCCTTCTTCAACTTTCGTCCTGTCGCAAGACAAATTTAAAATTATCAATGAAACAGTTTCAATGTGCCCCTCTCGCACATTGAAACAAAAAATATTTTAGAGATTAAACCTATGCGCCGCATTGATGCCATAGCAATTATGGCCGCTTTTTTTGTATTTGGCGGAGTTTCATTTTGGATATTTCGTATCTCTGGTTTCGATACAACTAATGCGGGTATTTGGAGTCAAGTGGTTTTAATAGGTGTGTTGCTAGCTTGGATTTCGACCTATGTATTTCGGGCAGTCACCCAAACCATGACCTACAATCAGCAGCTAGACGATTACAAAAAAGCCGTGCTGACTAAGCGCTTGGAAGAAATGTCACCCGAAGATCGTGCAAGTTTACTTGCAGAAGTAGAAGCAGAAAAAAAATTAGCTCAAAATGTCGTCAAAGATGAATGAATCAGCGATCGCCTTACTATTCTCTATTTCATCCTAAGCCACTCGCCAGACGGGTTAGCTCTTTTGGCTTTCCCAAAGACTTAGGCGATCGCTTTCAAATAGTGCATAAGTGGCTATGTTTTGCCAATGATCGAGAACCATCAAACCTGATCGCTGAAGCTCAGTTTTTGCATGATATTTTCGTTGACATCTTGGGATATAAATCTCCATTTGAGACAAACGGTGGAGCATGGGAATTAGAACTACATCCAAATTCTGCACTGGGCTTTTTTACAGAAACTTCGGCAAATGTGATTGCAGAAATCAGGGTTAATACAGCCGAGGAAGGCGCGATCATCAAGCCTGAGCCACACCATCAAACAACTGAGTGGCTAATCGTTTTAGATTATCAAGAAGTCTGTCTTTATCATCGCGATGTCTCCAGCTTGTTTTGCCAAAGATTTTCTTGGGAATCGTTAGCGAATTTAGATCAACTGAAAGCCTTTTATTTTTTATTGTCGCGACGGACTCTCTTAAGGGGGATTGCCAATAGCGAAGAGCGATCGCGTACGACTCAACTGTTAGAGGAGTCACATCAACTCGAATCTGAAGTTCTCAAAAACTTTTATAGTCACTATTACAAAATCCGCAGTCAATTAATCAAGGATTTTCGCTATCGTCTGCTACTACTTTCGCAAGTTCCCATCTCTCCAAACCATAATTCTGATCCGCAAATTGATGTCGAAGATGTGATTGCGATCGCGATTTATCAAGCTCAAAAGCTCTTAAACCGTATTTTGTTTTTAGCCTGTTGTGAAGATCGCCAACTATTACCTGAAAATCTAATTAAAGATGCTTACGAATTTGTTAATCCTTATATAGAACAATCGATCTGGGAAAATTATAAAGCCATATTTCGCTGGATCCAGAATGGCAATTCTCATTATCACAGCCCCATTAATGCTTATCCATTTAGTTTGTTTGAGAATGATTCTATTTTAGATGGCACCTTGTTTGTCGGTGAAGAATTATGCCGTCAGATTAAAGAAATTGCCCGCTTTGACTTCTCTGAAGACATCACCCGTCATATCCTCACTTCTCTCTTTGATGAATCGATTAAAGAGTTATCGCAATATCGCAAAGACCTTAGTAATCTCAGCAAACGGCGCACTCCCAAATTACCTTGCAAAGCGATTATACAGAGTGAGTCTGTAATTCGTTCATTGCAGCAGCATCTATCCTTAGGCAATGATAATTCCCATAAGGAACATAAATTCACTCAAGACACTTTGATATATTGCAAAGAGTATCAAGAGAGTTTATTGAAAATCAAAATTTTGCACCCAAAATGTGGTGCAGGTGTATTTCTAGCTACAGCTTTAGAGTTCTTGATTGCTGAACATGAACGCATTCATTATCTGCTGACCAAGTTCTCACCCAATATGGAAGCGATCGCCCATAAAACGCCAACGGAGGTAATAGCGCATATTTTACAACACAATTTATTTGGTTGCGATGTAACTGAAGAAGCGGTCGAAATAACCCGCCTTTCTCTATGTCTGCGATCGCTAGAAATCAATCCATCTTTGCCAAATTTTGAACGCAATATTCAATTAGGTGAATTAGTTAATTGTGATTTTGGTGAAGAGTTTAGAGAAGCAAGCGATCGCGGCGAAGTTGTAATTTTAAAATAGATCTAATCCTAGGTGTCGGAATCGAACCGACATATCAACGATTATGAGTCGTTTGCTTTACCAGTCAGCCAACCTAGGTCATATTAGTGATTATAGCCGTAAGTATTATATGCTATCAAGCAAGTTACCTTATAGGTTGCTCAAGGGAAATTTTCGCTAAACAAGTTTGTGATGGCAACAACCCGACCCGAAAAACGTTTACGTAAGAAAAGAAAGCCACCTAAGCAATTTAGGCTGAGCTATAGTTTCATGTTGCTATTTGCAATGACAATTGTTGGTGCTATTACAGGACTAGTTGCCTTCAACTTTGGCAAGCAAGCTCTAGAGGGCGTTAACCCATCTCCTTCGGGCATAAAATTGCCTAAGGTCAGCCCTATGGCTAAACCAAAAGCGTCGCCTCCCAATCAAGATGGTAAAACTTCATTTTTTCTAGACGAATTAGAAATCATTGCTGATATGAAATCTCGATCGCAGCAAGAATTAGGGGGACTGACTCGACCGATTGCTGTAGCAAGTACAAATATTAGCGATCGCAAAACTATCTACTCAAGAGTTGACCGAGCGTATAACTCAATGCGCGATCCTTTAGCAATTTCGGCAAGTGCTGATGAAAGAATTTCTGAGCGAATTATCGCATTGCGCCAAAAGATTTACACGCGTAGTCGATCTTATGAGACTAGTACTAATTTTGATCAACCGATCGCGACTATTGCAACTAAGGCAAGTACTAATCTGCCTTTACTGTCTACACCAGTAAAACTAGTCCCTTTTCGTAGTCGTTGGGCAGATCGAGAAACAGCTTTGCCTAACTCAAAGAAGTTTATGGTTGAAGATGTAGAAGTATTGCCCAAAACAACGAGTAGTTTTTTTATTCCTGATCAACAAACATCCACCACTGTTGTTGACATTAATCGACCTTAATACAATCAGAGAACAAAAGAGGCGCTTCCGCGCCTCTTTTGCTTTTTGGTGATGCAGTTTAGAGAGATACAAATCTTGATTGGCGGTTAGAGCGAAATGAAAATTTTTGAGCAGATAAACTACCAGTGCTGCTCGCCTGCCTTATCAATTCTGCCCTTTGTCTTGATTTAGTCATCGCATTTACCCCACCATACGTTTCGCGCAGAGTTAAGTAATTTTGGACAATTAACGCTTCATTGTCAGCAGAGCTTTGAGCCATTTGAGCAGGGGTTAGTCCTGATCGGGCGATCGCATCAGCAACGCAGCCAATTACATGGCTAGGCCGATTAACATGATGATCGAGCAATAAAGCCACTGCAAATTCGGAACTCAAAATTTGTGAAAGCGTAAAACCTTGTAGCGTTTGAGATGGACTGAAATAAAAGCGATCAAGTCGAGAAATTCCGTGAAGTACTTGGACGGATTGGATTAGAGAATCCATCCCCGCGATCGCAAATCGCAAAGCCCAAATTGGTTGACGCATAAGATTTTTATCAGCTTCACTGACAAGGCGAATGCTATTGAGCGAGAGCCAGCCTGTGATCCCATCTAAAGAAGTTGCATTTATACCAAACTGTCCAAAATAATATTGAAACTCTGACGGATATCGCCTTTTTAAAGTAGTCAACAAGGCAGGTAATTCTCCTTGTTGCCCTGCTGAACCGAGTGTCCACTGGAATATGCCAAAACTTAAGTATTGACTGTCCCAAGTGTTAATTGCGTCGAGACTGCCCTCATTAGCAGCCGTTACCAACATCACATTAATTTCTGATGAACTCATTTGTAACTGTTGCAGTAAACCTGAGCCATAAACGATAAAGTCGCGCAGTTTAAAAATGCCAAACCGATAAACCCCAAGATCTTTAGTTTTAGCAAATGATTCTTGTTGTCCCGTATTCAGTAGCTTAGCAATTACATCATTGCCAACAGTAGTAAAAGAAATTGCAATTTTATTGGGCGGGTAAACTCCCTGCAATGTGTTTTTGACCATTGCGACTTCAGAGTTTTGAGCGATCGGTGGAGTTGCGGCATTTGGAATGAGCAGACGTTGCCCTACTTGCAAACTTGCAGGATTCGTAATGTTATTAATACGAGCAATCTCTCGCCAATCTGCATTTGCACCCAATAAACGTCTGGCAATACTTGAGAGAGTATCTCCAGATTTAACGATATATTCCTGCATACTTATTTCAGAGAGCGAATTCAGAGAGCGAATTCAGAGAGCGAATATTTCAAACTCTACTGGGTTAAAGAGCATATTGCGATCAATTGCTGAAAAAACTTTATTATTTACTTTTTCAGAATTTAAACATTGACAAACCAAATTAGCGACATCAGCACGATGGATAATCCCTGAAACAGTTGGATTTTCCGTCAGCACCGCATTTCCTGTCGCCGCTTCCGATTTCAATCCGCCTGGGCGAATAATCGTATAGATTAAGCCGCTAGCAACTAAATGCTGCTCCGCTTTTTCTTTTTCTTTGAGAATGGTACCCAAGGTAAGTAAAACCTCAGGCGCAAGAGCAACAACACTATTACCACTGCCAATTGAGGAAACAAGAATAAATTTCTTAACTCCCGCCTTTACCGCGACATCAATCAGATTTTTATTTCCTTCACAATCGGCGCGTTCCCCGCGATCGCTTGGCACTCCCCCCATCGTCGAAATCACCACATCGATCTTACTTTCCTGCAATATTACCGATTCAATCTCACTAGGATTCAGAGCATCACCAATAACCACCTCAGCGCCCAGTACTTCTAGCTCAACTGCGTAGGTAGGATTGCGGAGCAATACTTTCAAATTCACAGATGGCGGTTCATTTTCTAGTAAAAGTTTGGCAATTTCCCGCCCAACTCCGCGACTAGAACCAGCTAAAAAGATATTTTGCATAAATTCACTTTGAAATTTATAAACAATTTTTAAAAAGTCTTGCGAAGCGAGGCTTTTTAAAAATTATTTGATTAATGTGACTAGACTTTAGTGCGATCAGACTTTAGTGCGATCAGTAAAAATTTCGTAGCCAGTCTCAGTTACCAAAACTGTATGTTCAAACTGTGCTGAAAGTTGATTATCAACCGTTACTGCTGTCCACTTGTCCGCCAAGATTCGCACCCGCTTTGATCCAGCATTTAAAATAGGCTCGATCGCCAAAGTCATTCCAGGACGAAACCGTACATTTGGTAACTGATGCGTACGGAAATTAAATACTGATGGCTCCTCATGTAGATTGCGCCCCACACCATGCCCTGTAAAATCTTCGACGATCGCAAAGCCATTTGCTTTAACATGATCTTCAATTGCCCCAGCCAAATCAAGCATACAATTACCTGGCTTAACCTGCTCAATCCCCTTATACAGTGCTTCTTCAGCCACTCGCATTAGCTTAGTAGCCTTCTCGCTAATTGTGCCAATGCCCACTGTGATACAAGAGTCGCCATGAAACCCATTTTTAAAAGCACCCGTATCAATCTTGACTAGGTCACCTAGTTTAATCACCTTTCTAGCGTTAGGAATGCCGTGAACAACTTCATTGTTGATGCTAGAGCAAATGCTGGCAGGGAATCCACCATATCCTTTAAAACTTGGAACAGCACCCATCTCACGAATACGTCGCTCGGCATGGGCATCAAGATCCATCGTTGTCATGCCAGGAGCAATTATTTGCGAAATTTCCTTGAGTACAGTTGCCACAATGCGAGATGATTCACGCATATAATCTAATTCACGTTGAGACTTGATTTCAATTCCCTTAGTTTGTTTAGGAGTTGATGGTTTAGGGGCTTTTTTGCTATCTGCGCTCGGCTTTGATCGCAGCGCACTGAGAATATTCATTAATTATTTGAGGATAGTATTTACAACAGCTAATATTTACAACAGCTAATATATTTTTAGCCTATAGAGTTACAAGATTGGTTATTTTTAGGTCAAATCACAGAATTTGACTAGCAAAACTCTCTTCATTAAAACTGATTAAGAACTGAGGTTCAACTATGACGCACTCTGCTGGTATGCCTCCCTTACCCCCACCTTCTTCTGGAGGTGGTTTGCCACAATCATCGCGCAGCAATCCTACAGCGCCACCTTCTGTTCCACAGCGTGTCGCTTCAAATCCTCAAGCCCCTCCTAATCCTCAAGCTCAAGCTGCCCAAGTTCGTGCACCTCTGACTCCCGCCCAAATCCAACAAGCTAAGGACGCTCATGAGGCTCGTGCTGCTGCGGCTGTTCGCCAAGCACAGATGGCAATCCCCACAGATACCCAAGTTACCAATGTGCCGCCGCCCCCTAATCCACGTCCCCCAATTCGTCCAGGTCCACCTCCAAACTTACCAGGGCTAGGCATACCATCACTCTTGCAGCGTAGCTCAGGACAGCCAACTCTGGCTCAAATTGTTAAAGATGCTCATGAACAAGGATGCTCTGATGTTCATGCAGGTGTTAATGAGCCAGTGCGATTTCGTAGTCGTGGCTTAATGGTTACACAGGAGCAATATCCTGTCCCAGACAAGCAGACTTTTGACACTTGGTTGACTGAAATTATGGATGATAAGCAAATCCTCCAATTTCGAGACACGCTAGAATTTGATGGTGCAACTCAATACGAATTTGCCCGTTGTCGGATCAATGTTTTTGATTCGTTACGCGGATCGGCGATGGTATTAAGACTAATTCCCTTAAAGATCCTATCAATTGAGCAGCTTGGGTTGCCAGAGATTTTCCGCGAACTTTGCTATACCCACAAGGGGCTGATCCTTGTAACTGGTCCTACAGGATCAGGCAAATCAACCACAATGGCAGCGATGGTGGACTTTATCAATGCCGAAATGCAAAAGCATTTAATCTCAATTGAAGATCCCATTGAATTTGTCCATCAAAGCAAAAAAGCCTTAATCAAACAACGGGAAGTGGGCATTCATACTCACAAGTTTGACAGTGCACTCAAGGCGGCTTTGCGCGAAGATCCTGACATCATTCTGATTGGAGAAATGCGTGATAAAGAGACTGTAAATACAGCGCTGAAGGCTGCTCAAACGGGTCACCTAGTATTCGGAACGTTGCACACTAATAGCGCAGTTAAAACGATTGAGCGGATTCTGAACCTTTATGAACCTGAACAGCAAGCGCCTATGCGAATTCAGGTGGCGGAATCATTGGTAGGTGTTATCGCTCAATCGCTGGTGCGTACTACTGATGGCAAGCGGGCAGCAGTCCATGAAATCATGATCAATACTGATGCTGTGCGTGACTACATCAAGCGCGGTGAAGTTGATGAGATTGAGGCAATCATTCCTAAATGTACCTATGAGGGAATGGTAAATATGAACCAATCACTCTATAAACTCTATGAGGATGGGCGAATTACAGAAGAAACAGCCGTAGAGAACTCGCCAAAGCCTAACGAAATGGCGCAAATGTTGCGCGGTCGTATGTAAGTTTGAATTACTACACATTGAATTAAGGACTTAATTTAAAGGTTCTATACCGCGTCCATGTTGAAAACCGAAGTTTTCAACATGGACGCAGAAGAAACCCGAAGCGGGGCTTTGCCCTGCGACCCTCTAAAATAACTATTGGGTTTCATCCTACTCCCTTCCCAGTATAAAAATAGACATTAAAAACCAAGAATTAGCGTTGCGGCGCTCTGCGCCGCAACGTCTAATCTTTCGCTGGGAAGGGAGTATCTCCTTTTTTATGTTTTAAGTTTGGTTCTTAATATTTGTTTAACTTTCAATTCTGCCAAATGGAGGTTGACAAAAATATTTTCTATATAAAAAGGAATAGAATCTTTTTATTTCTCTATAAAGTTTTAATACATACTCATACAACTGATAGAAATTAAGTGTTTAAATATACGTTATTTCAAACATCTATCAATTAGAGTCAAAGTATTGAGATAACAACTATACATACATATTCAGTCGTTATTATAGCCTACATTAAAAGTTGTAGTTAGGAGATTTATAATGAGAATTGCCCAAGTTGCTCCCTTATGGGAACAAGTTCCACCTCCTGCTTATGGTGGTACTGAATTAGTAGTAAGTTTGCTGACAGAAGAATTAGTAAATCGTGGTCATGATATCACTCTCTTTGCATCTGGTGACTCGACCACTCAAGCCAAGTTAGAGTCAGTCCATCCTAGAGCTTTACGATTAGATAGTAGTGTTAAAGATCCTAACATTTACGACATGCTCAATATGACGCGAGTCTATGAGAACGCCGATAAGTTTGATGTTATTCATTCCCATGTTGGTTGTGTAGCTTTGCCTTATTCCAATTTAGTAAAAACACCGACAGTTCATACTCTTCACGGCATCTTTACACCCGATAACGAAAAATTGTTTACGCATTTTCGTGCGCAACCCTTTATTAGTATTTCTAATTCACAAAGGGATACAAGTTTAGGTTTAAACTATGCATCCACCATTTATAACGGTATCGCTCCTAATACTTATAATTTTTATCCTCAGCCAGAACAGCCACCGTATCTGGCTTTTTTGGGAAGAATGTCACCTGAAAAGGGAGCACATTTAGCAATTGAAATCGCTCAACGCTCTGGATGGCATCTTAAGATGGCAGGAAAGGTTGATGCTGTGGATATGGAATACTTCGAGCAGCTCATTCGTCCTCATATTGATGGAAAGCAGATTGAGTTTTTAGGAGAAGCTAATCATCAACAAAAGAGTGTGCTTATGGGTGGAGCCATGGCAACTCTCTTCCCAATTACATGGAGAGAACCATTTGGACTAGTGATGATCGAGTCCATGGTAACAGGAACACCTGTAATTGCGATGAATTTAGGTTCAGCTTCTGAAGTGATCGCTCATGGTGTGAGCGGATTTCTCTGCCAGAACGTTGACGAGTGTATAGACGCGATCGCGAAAGCAGCTCAGTTGAATCGGCTGACTTGTAGAGAGCACGTTTTAATTAACTTCACCGCTAAACGCATGGCAGATGGATACGAAGCAATTTATCAGAAGATTTTAGGCGAAAAATACTCCAGAAATGGACAAAGTCGGCAACTGGTACTGCAATAACTAGCGTTATGAAGATTTCCCTCACCCTCTCCTTAGGGCTGAGGGACTGCATGAGGGGTGAGAGTTTTAGAAGAAACATCATCAACAGGAGATAAATATTATGCTTAGTTTAAATAGACAGGCGATCGCACTCATTTCAGATCATGCTGATCCTGCCGCAGAAGTCGGTTGTGAAGAAGCAGGTGGACAAAATGTATATGTGAGACATGTTGGAGAAACCTTGGCTGCACTAGGCTGGCAGGTAGATATGTTTACCCGTAAAGTCCGTAAGGATGATCCTGCGATTGTGCAACATTCACCACATTGTCGAACAATCCGTCTCAAAGCAGGAGTAGAAGAGTATATTCCGAGAGATAGATTGTTTGAGCATATGCCAGAATTTGTTAGTTCATTTCAAGAATTTCAAAGAAATCAGGGCTTGAATTATCCATTAATTCATACTAATTATTGGCTTTCTGCTTGGGCTGGATTGGAGTTGCAAAAAACCAGTGGCATCCAATTGGTTCACACTTATCATTCTTTAGGAGCAGTGAAATATCAATCTCAAGATCAATCCCAAGTAATGATTCCTGAAATTGCAAATACTCGTCTGAGGGTTGAGCGAGAAATTTTAGAACGTGCTAATTGTGTAGTTGCAACTAGTCCGCAAGAGCAAGAAACCTTGCGATCGCTTGTTTCTACTCGCGGTCAAATCGAAGTTATTCCCTGTGGTACTGACATCAATAATTTTCGGTTAACCTCGAAGGCTAATGCTCGTGCAACACTTAAACTAGGTAGCCATGAAAATGTTGTTCTCTACGTGGGTAGATTTGATGAACGTAAAGGTATTGAAACTTTGGTTAGGGCGATCGCGCTTTTAAAAGAACAGGATCTAAAAAATCTCAAGCTGGTCATTGTTGGTGGAAGCTCAGCAAGTATGCCTGATGGTGAGGAAAGAAATAGAATTGAAAAGATCGTAGATGAACTAGGACTGCGGGAGTGTACGCTTTTTGCAGGTAGGATTGGACATGATATTTTACCTTTGTACTATACTGCTGCTGATGTTTGTGTGATTCCTAGTCATTATGAGCCATTTGGATTAGTAGCGATCGAGGCAATGGCTTGCGGTGTTCCTGTAGTTGCTTCTAATGTAGGCGGCTTAAAATTTACAATTATTCCTGAAGAGACTGGGCTTTTAGTTGAACCTAAAGATATACAAGCTTTTGCTAGTGGCATTCATCGCATTCTTTTTGATGAATTATGGGTTAGGAAGATGAGAAAGCAAGCATTAGCAAATGTAAATGAACGATTTAGTTGGACTGGAGTAACAATTCAACTCAGTGAGCTCTATCGGCATGTTTTGGCGCGGTCAATTATGCACGAGCACGCTTGGAGCTATAAGATGCCAAGCATAAATAGATCAGCGTAAATAGATCGGCGTAAATCGTTATATCTATAATAATCACCAACGAGGCAAATCAAAATGACACTTATACAACAGTGTTTATTCGGCACACTCATACTAACTTCCTGCGGATTGTTTACAGCCTATGTTAAAAAAAGTAAATCTAATCAAATAATATGTCCGATACAACTGAATTAGCCGTAATTGAATCATCTGTAATTGAATCATCTGTAATTGAGCCAGTCACCATTGAAGTTGATGGAAGAAGATTTGTGCCTATCGACCCAACGCTGATGGCTCCATGGACTTGTGTAATAGGCGAACATCCTATTTCCACTTTAACCTTAAAAGATGATGATTTATTTTTGATCACTGATACATTAGGAAATATTGCTGATCTTAGCTGTCGCCTCGGTGGGATTGAAGACAGCATGGGATTGTTCTGTCGTGATACAAGGTTCCTGAGCCGTTTAGAGTTGCAAATTGATGGGCGATCGCCTATTTCTTTTAGCAGTACTGCTCATAAAGGATTTGCGATGACAGTTTTATGTTCAAACCCTGAAATTAATGATCAAAATGGCGATCAAATCAAAACTGAAACTATTGATATCCATCGAGAAATTGTGATCAAAGGTGGCTTTTTTGAAGAGATGAAAGTAACCAACTACAACACCCATCCAGTCAGTTTTACCCTTAGTTTGAGCTTAGATGCTGATTTCATGGATTTATTTGAAGTAAGAGGAACTAAACGCGAAAAAAGAGGAAGTTTTCTGCGCTATTTGCCTAATCTGGATCTGAAGTCTGCTGAAGTATTACCAAAAGAAATAGTTCTGGCTTATGAAGGATTAGACGGAAGTTTAATGGAATCGCGGATTCAGTTTACTGCTTTTCAGCCTCAGGAAATTCATGGATATACAGCAGTATGGCGCTTAGATTTGGCGGCACATGAATGTAGAACTATAGGATATCGGATTCATTTATTTACAAATAATCGTCCTACCTCGATCGTTGGCGTACCACTGACTTTCGCACAGGCAAAAACGGAGGAGTTGTTAGAAGAAAAAATCTGGACAGAGCAAATCACAAAAATTCAAACCGACAATAAAACATTGAATCAAGTGATTGATCGAGCTGTACAGGATATTTACTTATTAAGACAAACTTCTGAAAAGAATAATTTTCTCTCGGCGGGAGTACCTTGGTTTTCAACTTTATTTGGTAGAGATTCGATCATTGCTGCTTCTCAAACCTTGGCTTTAGATTCCTCGATCGCCCGTGATACGCTCTCGATTCTGGCTTTCCATCAAGGTCAAATCGATGATGAATGGCGAGATGAACAACGCGGTAAGATTCTGCATGAAATTCGGCTTGGTGAGATGGCCCGTTGTCATGAAGTCCCGCACACTCCTTACTATGGCACTGTTGATGCTACGCCACTCTGGTTAATGCTCTATGCTGAGTATTTTGCTTGGACTGCTGACCAGACAACGCTAGAGCAACTCTGGCCAAACGCGATCTCGGCTATGTCCTGGATTGATCGCAACTGTCAAGAAACTGGTTATCTCATTTACCATCGTAAGTCCAAAAAAGGCTTGTTAAATCAAGGCTGGAAAGATTCTGAGAATTGTATTGTCAATGGCAAAGGCGAACTTGCTGAGGGAGCGATCGCTTTATGTGAGGTGCAAGGTTATGTATATGCTGCAAAGATTCGGATGAGCGAGTTAGCTGAGAAAAGGCAACTATTTGGCTTAGCGGAACAATGGCGATTGCAGGCAAAAGATTTAAAATCGCGGTTCAATCAAGATTTTTGGTTGCCTGATCAAGACTATTGCGCTCTAGCGTTAGATGGTAAAGGCAAACCCGTTGATAGTATTACTTCTAATCCAGGGCATTGCTTAAATTTAGGGATTTTCGATCAGGAAAAAGCTCTCAGGGTAGCCGCCCGTTTAAACGCACCAGATATGTTTAATGGATGGGGTGTGCGAACTCTTAGTAGCCTTTCTCCCGCCTACAATCCCATGGGATATCATATTGGTTCAGTTTGGCCCCATGATAATAGTCTGATTGCCCTCGGTATGCGATCGCAAAGTTTGGTTAAACAATCATTGAGAATTGCTCAAGGCTTGATTGATATGACTATTGCCCAGCCATATCATCGCCCCCCTGAGTTATTGTGTGGTTATGCTCAGGATGATTTTAGTATGCCAGTGCAGTATCCTGTCGCCTGTTCACCTCAAGCTTGGGCAACTGGAACTATATTCCAATTAATCTCGATTATGATCAATCTTGTACCTGATGCTCCTAATAATCAACTCCGCATCATCGATCCCTGTTTGGTACATTCCATTAACCGTCTATCAATTCAAAATTTACGCATTGGACAAACATTGCTAGATCTTGATTTTGAACGCTCTGGTGAGACTACTGCTTGTCGTGTCAATAAAAAACGTGGCAATGTTCGAGTAATTATCGAAGCATAAAAAAATACAACGGGTGCGACGGGCTTATTTTTGGGCTTGCTCGTCAAATTTGGTGTAAAAATTGCTGTATTTAATCACCCCGTCCTCTTGAGGCGGGGTAATTTATTAACTTTTGGGCTTTCGAGGCGATCGCTTTTCTTGGGTGTCATCTTTTGGCTTGTTAAAACCATGATTTGATTTAGTGGAGGTCTTAGTCTTCTTCTGTTTAGACAATGGCACAGTAGATTCTAGAGGTTCTAATTTCTGGACAATTGGAATAGTTTCCTCAACAATATTCTCGGAAATTGGTTCAACAATTGCGATATTTTCTGAACTAATATCAGAAATCTTTTGAGAAGCAGTCTCTACAGAACTCTCTAAAGGCTCTAAAAAAGGATGTTCAGGCGCGATCGCAGAAATCTCTTCAAGAATAAAATCAACTTTTTCAGAGTCAACCTTGGCTGTGTCAAGCTGGAAATGAGGAATAGATACATTGATGATCTTGCCACCAAGGCGATGAATTGTTTGCAGCTTTTTTGAAAAAGAACTATAGGGAACTTTCATTGTATGAGTTCCATTTTGCATCATTTCAGAGTAAATACCGCCTGTAAACTCAATCACTACTCGGCGACTTCTCTCGTCACTATAATTCGCGCTACTAAAATTAATATCTAAACTTTTCATATCCAACTCATCCTCGCGATCGCATTTCAACGACTGCACTTCAAAATATTTTTATTTAAACAACCTAATATAAGTATTCCGTAAATGTGTCCCAGATATACCGCGTGCATGTTGAAAACTTTGGTTTTCAACATGCACGCAGAAGAAACCCAAAGCGGGGCTTCGCCCTGCGACCCTCTAAAATAACTATAGGTTTCATCCTAGACGCGGTATAACAATTATTTAAGCAATAATTATCTAAGCAGCAATAAGTACTTAAACATCAGTGAACTCTGTCAATAAATCTAAGGCTTCTTGTTCATGTTGACCTTTAAGTAAACTCTGTAATGCCAAAATCGCGGTTTCTTTGACAGTCTGGTTTGAATCTTGCAAGGCTTGACGAATGACATTAAGCAGCACATCTTGGCGATCGCTTTCCATCAAGACTGACAAGATCGTTTGACGGGTGAGCCAATTGTGATTACGCTCAAATAAATTTTGCAATAATGGTATAGCGCGATCGCCAAATTCAAAGAGCGTATCAGCAAGCTCTGCCAATACATTGTCATCATGCTCATGCTCTAGTAGATTTGCTAACACTTGAAATGACTCGTCGGTGCGATGATTGCCTAAACCCATCACAGCAAATCGACGACATAAAAAATCTGAGCTTGAAACAAAGCTTTGCAAAATTGGTACTGCAATGTCCGCAGGGCATTTCGCTAACTCATCTAAGGCTGTTTTGCGATCAAAAACAGAACTACTATGGAATAAAAACTCTAATTGGGCTTGGCGATCGCTATCCATTATTCTGTTGCTCCTGCACAAAAAATTCAACTAGGGTGTTAAAAAAGTTTCTGATCCCCTTAGTCTAAATTAAGATTAACGCCGTTATCCAAGTAAACTGATTTAGATAATGAAAACAAATATCAATAATTTTAGTTAGCGCTCTGCCAAATAAATGTATTGTTTAAATATTTAGTTTTATTAGTCCCTATAATGTTCAGCATTTCTGACAAAATTTTAGAGAAAGGAAGTAGCAATTAATATGGGGCGATTAGGAGTTTTACTGCTGAACCTTGGTGGACCAGACAACTTAGAGGATGTCCGCCCATTTTTGTATAACTTATTTTCTGACCCAGAAATTATTCGTCTACCTTCTCCATTATTGCAAGCACCTTTAGCTTGGCTAATTTCCACCCTGCGCTCCAAGAAATCTCAAGAAAATTACAAGAAAATCGGTGGTGGTTCCCCGCTACGGCGCATTACTGAAGCTCAAGGTGCTGCCTTGCGATCGCAGCTTCAGCAAAATGGACACGATGTTAATGTCTATATCGGAATGCGGTATTGGAATCCCTTCACCGAAGAGGCGATCGCCCAAATCAAACAGGACAAGATCGAAGAATTAGTTGTTTTGCCCTTGTATCCGCAATTTTCAATTAGTACTACAGGTTCTAGTTTTCGATTACTGGATCGCATTTGGCAAGCTGATCCCGAACTACAAAAAATTAAATATACTGTTGTGCCTTCTTGGTATGACAACTCAGGCTATTTGCAATCAATGGCAAGCCTAATCGAGAAAACGCTCGAAAAAGTCAAAAATCCTAACGAAGCCCATATATTCTTTAGCGCCCATGGCGTACCTGTTAGCTATATCGAAGAAGCAGGTGATCCTTACCAAAAAGAAATAGAATCTTGTGCGGCGCTAATTATGGGTAAACTCAATCGCGCAAATCCTTACAAACTTGCCTACCAAAGCCGGGTTGGTCCCGTCGAATGGTTGCAACCTTATACAGATGTAGCGATCAAAGAACTTGCAGAACAAGGCGTAAAAGAACTAGTTGTAGTGCCAATTAGCTTTGTCTCAGAACATATTGAAACTCTCGAAGAAATCGATATGGAATATCGAGAAATCGCCGAACATGCTGGTATTGAGACATTTGCGCGCGTACCTGCGCCTGACACCGACCCAACTTTTATTCAAGCGTTAGCTGATATTGTCGTTAAAGCTTTAAGCGATCACCCAATTCTCTTCACGGAAACTATTCAACCTCAAAAAAATACCAAACTCTATCCTCAAGAACGTTGGGAATGGGGGATGACCCCTTCTGCCGAAGTTTGGAATGGTCGCTTGGCAATGTTAGGTTTCCTAATCCTGCTCCTAGAGCTATGGCTAGGACGAGGACAATTTCTACAATAAATTAGCCTGAATTATTCACCACGATTTATAAAAAAGGCTTTCAGCCTTTTTTATAAATAATTTGACGATTTTGCTCAAGAAACAGTCTGTTTATTGAGCAAATTTCACCCATAACCTATATGTAGCGAGGATTTCCAAAAATCGGTTTTAGGCATGGTGAATAATTCAGGTTAGAGGTGAAATGAGCAGCGTTAAACTAAGCGACTCCTTCTAAGTATCTTCATGCTCGTCCGAATGATTCTAGTGCTAGGTATTTGGGGCGGTCTAAATTATTTTGCTTGTCAATCGTCATGCTTACATAGGTTTACTAATCAAAAAGACTTATTTCAAATGATATAAATATGAAGCTCAGCGTGAAAAAGGCTTGCAAAATAAATGTCGCAATGTTAAGTTTTGTTCCATCCAATAAAACTTAAATATGTAATTGCTATGTCTCCTATCTTTTCTCCCAACTTCAACGACTTTGAAAATATCAGCGAAACTCAAGCTTGGTCTCTATTTTTTGCGTTTGGACGAAATTCTGGCTTATTAGGCTCAAGTCGCTTTAATGGTCGTGTTTGCACTATATCTTTGACAGCAGTAGTGGTTGCAACAATTGTGGAAGTCTTAATTTCAGCTACCTAACCCAAGTTGCTACTAATAGAAAGATGATGAAAAAGAAATGATTTTAAAATTTATTGTTGCGTTACTCACCACAAAGACTTCTCGTAAAAATAGAGCATTTTCACAGGGAAAAAGCAGAATATTTAACGCGATGCGTTTTCTATAAACAGTGCGTTATTTGCTTTTTACAATAAAGTGATCAGTGG
>Ga0105048_10001795_pt1 | contig 34712 bp, 35 predicted proteins | sample MAT05_FD_78382 | JGI IMG/M metagenome (GOLD analysis project Ga0105048, IMG submission 78382) | Freshwater microbial communities from Lake Fryxell liftoff mats and glacier meltwater in Antarctica - MAT-05 | ecosystem: Environmental > Aquatic > Freshwater > Ice > Liftoff microbial mat | place... | reverse complement strand
TCGTTACCTCTTTCTTCGTTCGTAGTGACCCGCTTTAGCGGGTCCGGACCCGCTAAAGCGGGTCACTACGAACGGTCCGGACCCGCTAAAGCGGGTCACTACGAACGGTCCGGACCCGCTAAAGCGGGTCACTACGAACGGGTCCGGACCCGCTAAAGCGGGTCACTACGAACGGAGTAAATCGTCGGATCAACCACGCCCGCTTCGCGGAATGCCTTCTGGCGTTCGGCGCACTTATTGCATTGGCCGCAATGGCGATCTTCGCTTGGTCGAATGCACGAAAACGTATGTTCAAGCGGCACTTCGCGTGCCCGCATAATCACCTGCGTTTTGGTGAGGCGAGCGAAGGGGCGCAGAATACGAATGTTTCCCCCAACCGCCTGATTGACCGTTCGCGCCATTAGATCAAAGAACTCGGGCGTGGCGTCCGGGAACGAATTGGCGGCCAGCGGGGCCAGCGCGATCGCCGGCACTCGATTCAGATGACACCAGAGCAGCGACTTCGCCAGCAGCAACACATTGCGCCCGGGTAGGAAGACCGCTTCATCCGGGCTTTTCTCATCGGGCACATTTTGCCCCGTCACGCTCCAATGAGATCCATAGACATCCGCGATCGGCTGATCCAACACCACTAACGGCTTGAGCGAACCCGTCGACACCGCGGCCAGGAACCGCTGAAGATGAGCCAGTTCAACCTCTTCCCAGGCCATGCCAGCCCGGATGTAGAGCGGATGCACCGCCGGACAACAACGAACGGCCTCGGCCAGCAGGACGGCGCTATCGACCCCGCTACTACACAACACCGCCAGGGGTTCATCCGTGGGAAGTTCGAGATCGCTCACCGCAAACACTCCGTGGCCTGATCGCACAGGGCTTGAGCTTCTTCGATGGTCGGCGCCTCGGCAATGACGCGGACGATCGGCTCGGTGTTGCTCGAACGGACGTGCACCCAGCGGTCCTTCCAGTCGAGGCGCAATCCGTCGAGCCAGTTGACCATCGCGTCGGGCCAGCGCTTCTCCAATGTTTTGAAAGCCGCGGAGAGTTTCTCTCGGGCCACCGGGCATTTCGTCTTCAGCATCGCATAAGGCGGCAGTGATGCGACGAGTTCGCTCAGTTTCATGCGGCTTTCGGCCATCAGGTGCAGAATCAGGGCCATGCCGATAAAGGGATCGCGGATCCAGCCGACGCGTGGGTCGATCACGCCGCCGTTGCCCTCGCCGCCGATGACCGCGTTGTACTCACGCATCCCGGCGACCACGTTCGCTTCGCCCACCGCGGTGCGGATGCAGATCGTCCCCGCCGCCCGGGCCAGGTCCTCGATCACACGGGAAGTCGACATGTTGATGACCACCGGCCCAGGCTTTTGCGAAAGCCGGTACTTCACTGCCAGGGCCAGCGTCAATTCTTCCGAGACACATGCCCCGGTTTCGTCCATCAAGACCAGGCGGTCGGCGTCGGGGTCGAGGGCAAAGCCGATGGCCGCCTCGCTGCGCGCGACGAGCGGGCCGACGTTTTCGAGATGAGCGGGGATCGGTTCCGCTTCGTGGACGAACTGCCCGTCGGCCGCGCAAGCGTGATCGATCACCTCGCAGCCCAATTCCTGAAGGAGCGTCATCGCCAACGGTCCGCCGGCCCCGCCGTTGCCATCGACGAAAACGCGATAGGCCATCGAGTGCAGGGCGGCGACCCCCGCTTGCTCGCAAACGCGTTCGACATGCACGTGCAGGACGTCGGGCGGCACCGTTACCGTACCGAGAGCGTTCCAGGCGGCGCTCTTGGCGTCACCGGATTCGAACATGCCGCGAACCTCGGCCCCGGCTGCGGCAGTGAGGACGCCCCCCTCGGGTCCGAACATCTTCAGACCGTTCCACGGGGCGGGGTTGTGGCTGGCGGAAATCTGGATGCAGCCGGCCGCTTTGAGATGCTGGACCGCGATACCGCACGTTGGCGTCGGTGCGATGCCGATGTCGATGACCGAACAACCGGTCGAGACCAACCCGGCGATGACGGCATGGCGCAACATGTCGCCGCTCGGCCGGCTGTCGCGCGAGACGACGATCTTGCCGCCCCCGGCCCAGGTGCCGAATGCCGCCGCGAACGCACTCGCTACCGCCGGCGTCAGGCTTTCGCCAATGATGCCGCGAATGCCGGAAACCGAGACGATCAGATCGGGGGGAATCGACTGCTTCATCCCGTCAATCTACGGCGCGGGAACGGCTACGTTCATTCTTTCGTTTCTACTCCCCGCTATGTATAATCCCAACAGTGGTCGAATGCTCGTAAGACCGGCTCAAGCCGGGACTCCAACGAAGAGGAAAGCCGACTGTACTTCTTGCTTTTCGTTGGAGTCCCGCCTTTAGGCGGTCTTACCTGCCACACTCCGAGTCCGGACGAGGCACTCTCCTATGCGATTTTCGATCATCCTTCTCTTGAGCACATCGCTCGTCTCCCGTGCGGCCGACCCCGGCTCCGAAATCTTCGAAAACAAGATCCGCCCCGTGCTAGTGAAGCACTGTTACGAGTGTCACTCCGCCGATTCGAAAAAAGTGAAGGGCGGTCTGCTCGTCGACACCAAGGAAGGCCTGCTGAAAGGCGGCGACTCCGGGCCGGCGCTCGTGCCGGGCAAGGTCAACGACAGCCTGCTGATCAAGGCGCTGCGTCACGATGGCGTCGAGATGCCCCCCAGCGGCAAGCTACCGGATGCCGTGGTCGAGGATTTCGCGAAGTGGGTGCGCATGGGCGCACCCGATCCGCGCACCGGCAACGCGGCCGTCGTCAAGAAAGTCCTGGGGATGAGCGTCGAAGCCGGTCGTGAATTCTGGTCGTTCAGCCTTCCTCAAAAAGCGTCGCCCCCGAAGGTAACCGACACCGCCTGGCCGCGTGGCGACATCGACCGCTTTTTACTTGGCGCCCTGGAGGCAAAGGGGCTCAAGCCCGTCCGCGATGCCGACCGCCGGACGCTGATTCGCCGGGCGACGATCGCGCTCCTCGGTCTGCCGCCGACGCCGGAAGAGATCGAGGCGTTCGTCAAGAATGCCGCGCCGGACGACAAGGCCTTCGCGAAAGTGATCGACAAACTGCTCGCCTCGCCGCACTTCGGCGAACGCTGGGGACGGCACTGGCTCGACGTCGCCCGCTATGCCGATTCCAACGGCCGCGACGAGAACCTGACTTTCCACGAAGCCTACCTGTACCGCGATTACGTCATCCGCTCGCTCAACCAGGATAAACCAGTCGATCAATTCATCCGCGAACAGATCGCGGGCGACCTGCTGCCGGCCGAGGGTCAGGCGAAGCGCGACGAGCAACTCACCGGCAGCGGCTTCCTCGTGCTCGGCCCCAAGGTGCTGGCGGATCGCGACAAAGTGAAGCGTCAACTCGACGTCGTCGACGAGCAGATCGACACCGTCGGCCGAGCCTTCTTGGGGATGACGATCGGCTGCGCCCGCTGTCACGATCATAAGTTCGACCCGGTGCCGCAGGCCGACTACTACGCCCTCGCCGGCATCTTCCTGAGCACGCGCACGCTCGATGGCTTCAAGGCCGGCAATCCGGTCATCTCCGGTTGGTCGCTCCAGGTCCTTGGCGGCAACGACAACGAGAAACTCGTGACCGCGGCGAAGGCTCACCAGGCCAAGCTCAAGACCACGGCCGACGAGATCAAGAAGATTCAAACCGAGTTGAAGGGCCAGGAAGACCGCGCATCAATGCGCGTGCCGGGTAAGCTTGCGGGCATCACGGTCGACAACACCGAGGCCAAGCTTATCGGTACATGGAAGTCGTCGGTCTTCACCAAGCCCTACGTCGGGGCCGACTACCTTCATGACGACAAAACAGGCAAAGGCGAGAAGACCGCGACGTTCACGCCGATCCTGCTGAAGGGCGGTTCTTATGAAGTCCTCATGTCGTACACCGCGACCAAGGGCCGATCGACCAACACGCCGATCACCATCAAACATGCCGACGGCGAAAAGTTCCTGACGATCAGCCAGGAGGAAGCCCCCAAGATCGACGGCCTGTTCCGCTCGCTCGGCACCTTCAAGTTTGAAGCGGGCGGCAACGGTTCGGTCACCATTGGCAACGAAGGCACCGTCGGCCACGTTCTCGTCGATGCCGTGCGTTTCGTGCCGGTCGGCAAGCTGGACGAGAAAGAAATGGCGATGGGCGTGCCGGAAGAAGTACGCAAGAACATCGGCGATCTGCAAGGGAAGCTGAAGAAACTCCAGGCGGAAGAAGCCGACCTGAAGAAGCACGCCCCGCCGCCCCCGCCACTCGTCATGGCCCCGCGCGATGAGGCCAAGATCATCGACGCGCCGATCAACATCCGCGGCAACCCGACGCAACTGGGCAGCATCGTGCCGCGCGGCGTGTTGCAGGTTGCCCTACACGGCGAGAAGTTCGAGATGCCGGCCGATCAGTCGGGCCGACGGCAACTGGCCGAGTGGGTCGCCAGCCCCGAGAACCCGCTGACGGCCCGCGTTTATGTCAACCGCGTCTGGCATCATCTCTTCGGCAGCGGTCTGGTGCGCACGGTCGATAACTTCGGTGTTCAGGGCGAACGGCCCACGAACTCGGCCCTGCTCGACTATCTGGCCGTGCGCTTCATGGAAGACGGCTGGTCGACGAAGCGGTTGATTCGCGAGATCACGCTGAGCCGGGCGTACCAACTGTCATCAGTCAACGATCCCGCCCTCACGAAAGCCGACCCGGAGAACTTGTTACACGGCCGAGCCACCCGCCGGCGCGTCGAGGCCGAGGTGATCCGCGACAGCATCCTCGTCGTTTCCGGCATGCTCGATCGCACGTCGGGCGGCTCGAGCGTCTTGTCGCTGGGTGAACGGGCAATCGACAATGATTCGAAGGGCGGACTGAACACCGACAGTTCGCTCCGCCGAGCCATCTACCTGCCGATTATTCGCAATGAGGTGCCGCAGATCTTCGAAGTCTTCGACTTCGCGGACGCCGACGTGAGCACCGGCCGGCGCGAATCGACGACGGTGCCGACGCAGGCTCTCTACCTGATGAACAGCCCTTTCGCCATGGCCCAGGGCCAGGCCGCCGCCAAGAAGTTGCTGACGATCGAGGGGGACGACAATCGCGTGAATGACTTATACCGGAGGGCGATCGGCCGCGTGCCGACTGATGCGGAGAAGAGCACGCTGCTGAAGTTCGTCGCCCAGTTCAAGCACCAATCGACCGGGAAAGATTCCGATCTCGACGCCTGGACCGGCGCCTGCCGAGCGATGTTCGGGTCAACGGAGTTCCGGTTTGTCGAGTGAAGTCTGGGCGAGCCGAGCGGCGTAAGCCGCCGGGTTATCACATTGCACGCGGCTTACGCCTCTCGGCTCGCCTCGCCCTCAATCGTCATCGTCATCTTTTAACTCCCGTGGCAGGAAGAACGCCGCGCGCACTGGGGCGGGCATCACCGCTTTCGCTCCCTTCACCGCCTTCCAGATCACCTCGTTGAAGAGCAAATCGTCGGCGGCGTCTTCCTTCTCCAGGTTCGCTCGCTGCGACCATTCTTGACCCCAGGCGCCAGCCACGTTCTTTTCTTCCACGTTCACGCGGGCCTTTTCGTGCGTGAACGGTGTGACGTCCGGTTTGGCGGTGAACGAGTTGTACATCGGCCGGGCGGCGGCGTCGAACTGGCTCATCGGCCGCAGCCCCAGGATCAGTTCCATCGTCCGCAACATGCTGGAAGTCGAATACATCGTTGAATCGACGAATTTTCGCTTCGTGTAGGGCGAGATCACCAGGGCGACCACGCGATGAGCGTCGACGTGATCGGGGCCGTTCTGGGCGTCGTCCTCGATGACAAAGATGGCCGTCTCCTTCCAGAACTTGGTGCGGCTGACGGCGTCGACGAGCAGGCCAAGGGCGAGATCGTTCTCGGCCACCATGGCCGTCGGCGTCGGCTTGTCGACACGCGTGCCGACCGTGTGATCGTTCGGCAGGCGAACGATCTGCAAGCGCGGCATGTCGCCTTCTTTTTCGAAGCGTTGCACCTCGGAGATGAACCGCTCGGCCCGCTTGACGTCGGGATAGTCGGTGTCGTAACCGACGAACTTGGGATCGAAGTGTCCTTCGAGCGCCTTCACGCGGGCCTTGCCATCGGCGTAGGTGCCATCATCGTTCTTTTTGCCGTTGGCGATCCATTCGCCGTAGCTGCGGTAAGTGACCTTGGCGTCGGCGGCGCGGTCCCAGAGGTAACCGCCCGCGGGCCGGGCCGCGTAGTCGAACGCCCCTTCCGCTGGGTAGCCGACCCGCTTGCCGCCGCGATAGCTCAACGGCCAGGCTTTCTCGACGAAGTCGCTGGCATAGGCGCCCATCGACCACTCATGCCCGTCGGCCGACACTTCGCCTTCCACATACGTGTTGTCGAGGAGCACGAACTCCTTGACGAGCTTGTGATGGTTCGGCGTCACTTTGTCGGGGAACAGGCAGAGCCGTGCTTCGCCGTTGCCCTGGGGAAGATCGCCGAAGACCTGGTCGTAGGTGCGATTCTCCTTGATCACGTAAATGACGTACTTGATGGGCGAGGGATCGCCAATCTTCTTGGGGATCGGGTTGTCGGCCGCGACGCCTTCGTTCCGCACGCCGGCATCTTTGAGCAGCGGGCTGCACTCGTAGGCCTGCTTCGTGTAGTCACCCATCTTGTCGGGCGTCGGCATGTCGATGAAGCTGAGCGTGCCGGTGAAGAGCGAGCCGATGTATTCGGTCAGGTTGCTGGCCCGGCTGGCGAACGGCGTCGGCCCGCTGCGGTTCGGCTTCGAGTACATCCCCTTGCCGTTGGCGACGAGGATGCGTTTTGATTCCGCGTGATACCGCACGGACGTGGGATACCAGCCGGTCGGGATAAAGCCGAGCGGCTTGGCATCGTCGCGGTCGCTGACGTTGAAGACGGCCAGATTGCTGGCGTCGGCATTGGCGACGAAGAGGATCTGCCCGTCGGGCGTGAGCGTCAGGCTGTTCGGCGTATTGCCGCTCGGGGCCGCGGGATACAGGGCGCAGTTGATCGTCTGTAGCGGTTTGCCGTCGGCAGTGTTCAAGACGCTGACCTGGGTCGAATTGGCGCAGGCGACGAAGAGCGTCTTGCCGTTGGGACTCAGCACCATTTCGGTAGGATGGGCGGCCGTGGGCCAGAGGGCTACAACCCGGTTCTCCTCGAGATCGACGACAGCCACGACCTCCGCTGCCCACAAACTGACGAACAAGCGGTTCTTTAAGGGATCCGGCAGCACGGCGTACGGGTGAACCGGATCGGCCTTCGGAGCCGCTACCCATTTCCCTTGGTCGTCCTTCTTGCGGCCATCGTCAGGGCTCGGTGGTTCGCCTTTGACAGCTTTCTTCGCGAGGTCGGGCACGGTTCGGCCGAGCGGGATCGTCGTCACGTTTTCGGGATTGTCGATCGGCACGCGCAAAACGACATCGCCCCAGGTGGCGGCGGCAAAGAGTTGCCGGCCCTCCCGATCGATCGCCAGACCACCGATTATTCGCTTGTCCGGATCGTTCGCGGTCAGGTTGATGGTCTTGCCGTTAAACAGATCGCCGCGGCTGAATTCAAATTCGTGAACGACCTCGAACTCGCCGCCGCTGGCGAAGAGCTTCTTGCCGTCCGGGGCGAAACAGAGGCCGTAAAAAGTCTGGTCGACAATCTTGCGCGAGGTGATCCGCTGCCGGGTTTTCTCGAGAGCGACGATGATAATCTCATGCTCGCGCATCCCCGCGTGCAACACGGCCACGAACTGCCCGCTCGGATGCATGGCGACGTTCACGGGAAAGTCGCCCAGTTCCATCGCCTTCCCAGCGGGACGCAGCTTCCACTGATTCGGCAACTGCACGGAGCCATCGAGCAGAACCCCCGGCAGAACAATCGGAGTGCTGGTCACGACTTTTTCCGGCGGCATCGCCGGCGGATCCACCGAAGGCACGGTGGTCTTCGGCTCAATCATGGCGAAGAGCACGAGACAACTCGTAAACACGAAGCCAACGGCTAGCAACGATTGCGAACGCATGGAGAGACTCCAGGTGAGATCAGGCAACAATGATTATGAGGGGTGGGGCGGGAAAAGAAAGTGAATAGTTGGTGAGTACCAGGATGGAGCATCTCGCGGGTGCGCGAAGCGCGGCCCGGGCGCTGTGGCGTACAACTCCTTCAGGGTGAAGGAAGGGTCCTCATCATGAAACCAAACACTTCGAAGGGTTAGTCTCCCGCAAAAACATCTAATCCATCAAGCAAGACAGAACGCGTGCGACTGGAGTGAGGTTCAATTTGTCGCGACCTACTCCGGTCGCTTACGCTCCCGGCTCGCCATGCCGATTGAAAAGTTGGATGCTATTTCCCGGCTTCGAACTTCTCGAGTTCGAAGGTCGCTTCCTGGCCTTCGAGCGAAAACGTGAGCTTGACGATGCCGACGTCCTTCACGAACCAGGCCTTCACGGTGGAGTCCTTGCCGGCCACCTTGAAGTTGTTGGTGTCGACCAGCGTTGACGCCTTGTACGGGCCGGCGGGAACGGTGACGTCTTCTTCCTTGATCTGGAAGTAGCCTTCGATGTCCTGCTTATCGACCTTCGACTTGATTTCCCACTTGAAGTTCTTGGTTGGCGGCAGGGCGAGGAACTTGATGGCCGGTTCGACTTTGACGCCGTTGATGCCCAAGCGATATACGCCATCCTCGCGGACAACGACATGTTCGGTGGTTGTCACCTTACCCTGGGCGCTGGTTTCGAGCTTGTAGCACTCTTCATCGGCGAATTTTTCCTTCTTGACGACCTTCACCTCGACGGTGCCGCTCGATACCTTGTAAATCCACTTGTTATTTTCCTTGAGCGGATAGAGCGGCGTCGATTTGTCATCGGCGGCCCCGGCCAGCGACGTGATCAGCAGGAAGGCGACAGTCAGGCCCAGCAAACGCTTCATCGAATTCTCCCGTGGGAATCAATCAATACTCTCGATGATGTTGTACCATCATTTCGGCGGGGCGGCAAAGGCTGGTTCGTCGAGCTTCTCCAGTTTCAGCGCCCGGGCGACCTCCCCAGCCTTCAAAGCCGGTTTCCAGATCATCTCGGGAGGAACGATCTCTTTCGAAGTTCCCGTCCGCCATTTGCCGAGTTTGACAAGCGGGTCGCTTCCCGCACAGTACACTTCGGGCGTTAAAGTTAGCCAATCACCAGTCGGTGTTGTTAGCATGGTGGCGACCAGATTAGCGGTGTCGGCATCCCATAATCGGACCAGGCCGTCAAAGCTGCCTGACGCGATCATCTTGCCATCGGCGCGGACCGCAACCGCGTATACCATCGAGCCGACCGGGAAAGACTTACCGAGTGTTCCCGTTTTGGGGTCCCAGGTTTTGGCCGTCTTGTCTGAGCCGGCGGTGACGGCAATCTCCCCCTTCGGTGTGAAGGCAATCTCATTCGTGACGTCGTGCCCGCCCCCGCGGCGTACGCGTTCGCCGGTCTTGATGTTCCACCAGGAAAGGCCGCCATCGAAACCGGAGGTCACGACCTGCTCGCCATCGGGCCGCACACCCACGGCCAGAACGTCGACATCGGTCCCCGAGAAGGTGAAGATGCTCTTCCCCGTCTTGGCGTCGACCATGCGGCTGCTGCGATCCTTGCTTGCCGTGACGAACCAGTCGCCCTTCGGACCGTAAGCAACCGCGTGGACGAAGTCCGAATGGCCCGTGTACGTGAGCACGGTCTGCTTGGTGTCGAGATCCCAGAGGCGAACGGTTTTGTCGAAGCTAGCGGAAGCGAGTTGCTTGCCGTCATGGCGGAAGGCGATACTCGCGACGACATCGAGATGGCCGCCGAGCGTGGCCTGGAGTTTCCAGTCATTCGTCGAATAGAGCCGGATGTCGCCGCGGGCCGAGGGTTGGCCGCCGGCGACGGCGAGGATCTTGCCGTCGGGCGAATAGCGGATGTCGTTGACGGCGCCCAACACGTTGGTGAAGACGGTGGCCGGAGCGCCGGTCTCGAGGTTCCAGATGACGACACGACCGTAGCTTCCGGACGCAAGTCGTTTGCCGTCCGGGCTGAAGGCGAGCGCGGTGACGGGCGAGAGCGGACCGATCGGGAGAATCAGTTCGAGAGGGCCGATCTGCTTCGGCCCGGCGACCGTTTTCGGCAGCGGTGTCTTGGTCGTGAGAACGACATCGAGCTTGCGGCTCTTACCGGGCGTGGTGACGATAACCGGATCGATCTCAACCGGTTTCATCCCCTCGGGCATGCCGAGATCGACCCACTTTTTCAGCATGGCGACGACGTCATCCGGCAACGGCTCGGCATCAAGCGGCATTCGACGAGTAACTTTCGGATGACGCAGAATCGAGACCAGCAGGCTCGCCTCGCCCATCCCTTTCTTGACGACGGCGATCTTCCCGCCCTTGAGAATCGCTTCCAGCGAGTCGAGCGCGAGCCCGGCCGAGACGTCGGTTTCGTTCAGCGTCTTCTGTGAATGGCAGACCGTGCAGTGCTTGCGCATGAGGGGACGCACGTCCTGCCAGTAGGTCGGCTCGGCGGCGTGCGACGTTGCCGTAGCAAGCAGGAGGAGGATGGTCGGCAGAAGTCGGTTCATGGGGAGTTTCCGTGACGTTCGGCGGGACTGTCATTGTAGCGGAAACGGCCGGGCTTGATCCATACACTACCCGCAAGAGTTTCTCGATCCGCTCCGGTGCGAGCCATCATCCTCTAACCCCCTATTTTTCATGCGTTACGGTTACTGGATGCCCATCTTCGGCGGCTGGCTGCGGAATGTCGACGAAGAGCAGATGGCTCCCACGTGGGAGTACAACAAAAAGCTCGCCCAGCGCAGCGAGCAGATCGGCTATTCGCTCTCGCTGATCGCGGAACTCAATTTGAACGACATCAAGGGTGTCGAGGCGCCTTCGCTTGACGCCTGGTCGACCGCGGCGGCTCTGACGGCCGTCACGGAAAAGCTCGAGTACATGGTGGCGGTGCGGCCCACCTTCCACAACCCTGCCCTGCTCGCCAAGCAGGCCGCCAACATCGATCACATCGGCGGCGGCGGCCGGCTCTCTCTCAATGTTGTCTCCTCGTGGTGGAAGAACGAAGCCAACATGTACGGCGTGCATTTCGAACAGCACGACGACCGCTACGCCCGCACTTCCGAATGGCTCGACGTGCTGGGCAACCTCTGGGAACGCGATCACTGGAGTTTCCAGGGCAAATACTACCAGGTCGAAAACACCGTCCTGCAACCGAAGCCGATCACCAAACCGCGGCCGGTGCTCTACGCCGGCGGCGAGTCGGAGACCGCCAAGAACTTGATCGCCGCCAAGTGCGATGCCTACGTGATGCATGGCGATCCGCCCGAGAAGATCGGCGAACGCATTGCCGACATGCGTAAGCGGCGCGAGAAACTCGGACTGCCGCCCATGATCTACGGCATGGCCGCCTACAGCATCGTCCGGCCGTCCGATGCCGAGGCGAAGAAGGAACTCGAACGCATCACCAACGTTCAAGCTGGTTCGCCCGGCTACAAGAACTACCAGGAATGGCTCTCGGGCACGCAGCTCGAACAGCGTGTCTCGCTGGAAGATTATTCCGTTTCGAATCGCGGCCTGCGCTCCGGCCTCATCGGCACGCCCGGCCGGGTCATCGATCAGGTGGCCGCATTTGAGAAAGTGGGCATCGACCTCTTCCTGTTGCAATGCAGCCCTCAACTGGAAGAGATGGAATGTTTCGCCGACCACGTGATTCGCCCGTTGTCCCGTTCGTGATTCTCAAGGAGGCCGACATGGAAAAACCCGCCAAGACCGATCATCCGATCCACGATTTGCTGAGCAAGCGCTGGAGCCCCCGTGCATTCGCGCCGAAGCCGATCGAGCCGGCCAAGCTCAAGAGCCTTTTCGAAGCGGCCCGCTGGGCGCCATCGAGTTACAACGAACAGCCCTGGGCATTCCTAGTCGCCACGAAAGATCAACCGGCCGAGTTCGCGAAGCTGCTCCAGTGTCTGATCGAATTCAACCAGGGTTGGGCCAAGGAGGCCTACCTGCTGATCATCGCCGTTGGTCACTTGAACTTCGAGAAGAACGCCAAGCCGAACCGGCATCACTTCCACGACATCGGCCTGGCCATGGCCAATTTCTCGGTGCAGGCGACGGCCGACGGCCTGTCTGTGCATCAGATGGCCGGCATCCTGCCCGACAAGGTTCGTGAACTCTATGCTCTCCCCGCCGACTGGGACGCCATCACCGGCACGGCCGTAGGCTACGCCGGCGACCCAGCCACGCTCAACGAGCAATTGCGCGAACGCGAGATGGAAGAGCGTACGCGCAAGCCAGCCGCGTCGTTCGTCTTCACGGGGGCGTGGGGTAAGGCGTCGCCGATCGTGGGATAATGCGGGCGTCAAGGCGTCGGCCCGACGAGAACGATCAAACACTCGTCGGCCTGACGCTGCGAAACTTGCCGAGGGAATTCTCGGCTTTCATTTCCCAAATTTCTTGCCCCATTTGTTCGCACTTCCGGGATACAATTCAAACATTCCTTCGCATCGTCGTTCCGGGGGCCGTGCCGTGACCCGTTCCCTTTCTCGTCGGCAAGCTACTCTTCTTGGCCTGGTCGTCTTCGCCTGTCTCGCGGCCGGGACCTGGGCGATGTTCCGTATCAGCAAGGGCGGCTTCTTCCCCGAGACTCACGAGATCGTCGTCTACGTTCCCGATGCCCGCGACATCGAGAAGGGGGCGCCGGTGCGTGTCCGCGGTGTGGAAGCCGGCAAGGTCGTCGCCATCGAGTATCCCGAGAACGGCGACGACGCCATTCTGTTGCGGCTGCAACTCGACAAGAAATTCGAGCAAAGATTGTTCGCGGACTCCACGGCCCGGATCGTGAGCAAGGGCCTACTCGGTTCGAGCTATATCGCGATTGATCCAGGCAAGGTCGCATCGGGGCCATTGGCGTCGCGGATGATTCGAGCGACGCCGGAACCCGACCTGGCTGAGACGACCGCCAAGTTGGCTGCCGTCGCGAACCGGATCGATGGGATGCTCGCGGACATCGAACAGGGCAAAGGCACGGCCGGGAAATTGCTTCGCGACGATTCCCTCTTCGCCGACCTGAAAGCGCTCACGACCGAAACGAAGCTTTTGGTGGCAAACACCAACGATGCCGTGGCAGTGCTGCGCGACGACGTCCGCTTGACCATGACGAGCGCTACCCGGACCTTGGAATCCGTTCAGGCTGAAACGGCCGGCGTCAAGGATCTGGTGCGTTCCACCAAGGAAACGATTTCGGTGCTGAAGCAAGATGCGGAGGCCATCAAGTCGATGCCGGTTGTTCGTAACTACGTGATCGATGAAGTGAAACTTCTGGTGCGGCCGCACTGCACGAAGGATCGTGTGGTGTACAACGATGAAACATTATTCTCGGCGGGCGGGGCGGTCTTGACTGAGACCGGCAAACGGCGCGTCAACGATGCCGCCGCCTGGCTGCGTGGGCAGCGGCAGAAGAATTCGGAAATCGTCGTTGCCAGTTTCGTCGACCCGAAGAACCCGAGTGAGACATCCGCGTCCGCGCGAGAATTGACGCTCAAGCGGAGCGAAGCCGTGGCCAACATGCTCAGGGCAGCGGGCGCCGCCAGCCTGGGAACGTTCACAAGCCGGGCGATCATCCCGATTGGTCTCGGCATCGAACCGCCGCCGTACGTCGAGAAAGAAGATCTCCCCGTCGGGCGGGTTGAGATTATTTTGTACTTTCCGAAGTGATGAGCGAGACGACGCCCTCTATGTGAAATCCATACCGATTCATAAATCAACGACGTGACGAACTCCCCTCCACCACCGGCCGCACGCCTTTCGCTGCTCTTCCACTTCTGCCGGATGCAATTGCCGGCCGTCGGGGTTGATTTCCCCCACTTCCGCGGCCATCTCGAACGCACCTACGGTATATTCCAGGCCAAAAGCGAAGTTCAGTCGTGGGAAGGCTATCTCGCTACTCTGTACGCGCTCGACTGGTTCTTGTGCTGCGGCTGCCTGGAGGGGGACAACCGCTCCTGGGAGGTGCTATTCGCGACCCGGACTGGCCGTAGCGACTGCCTGCTGATCGATGCCCTGCGTGCGCGAGCGGTGCGGCTTTATCCGGGGAACGAGGAGAAGCAGGAGAATGCGGTCGCCGATTTCTGGAGCCACCTGATCGTCTCCGAATCACCGGGCTCGGTCCCGGTGATGGCCCGTTATGATGGCCAACGACCCTTGGCTCCGTGGCTGATCCGCGTGTTCCAGAACTGGCACATTTCTCACCTGCGTTCGCACAAAGGAATGCAATCGCTTCCCGATGACGACATCGCCCTGCCGTTGCCGGAACGTGATGATGCCGGCAGCCGTTGGCACGAGGCCTTCTGCCTGGCGGCACGCGACTGGCTGGGCGAACTGGGCGAGAACGAGATGCTTCTGCTCGGGTTGCGTTGGCGTTACCGTCTGTCGCAGCGGGAAGTGGCGAGTCTGCTGAATGTTCACGAAGGGACGATCTCGCGGCAGACCGACAAGCTCCGTGATCGCGCCCTGGAATTGATCGGCGAAAAGCTGGTCAAAGACGGTTGGACGGGCGACGACCTACACGGTTTTCTGCTGACGGAAATGGGCGGCCTCTTGATGGACGACCCGCGACTTTCCGCCGACATGCTGGCTGCCATTCTCAAGAAACGCGGCATCCACGGCCTGGAGAACGTGACGCCGGGGTCGTGACCGACCCCGTTTGCCCACTTCAAATATGGTAGATCAATCCTGATTCTGGGATGGCGGCCCCCTTCAAACGTAACGCAGGTTTTTCCAGCACCACCACCGTATCCGGCGCCACGCTGTGCGTCAGCCAAACGTTCGAGCCGATGATCGCCCGAGCGCCCACGGTTGTGTTGCCGCCCAGGATGGTGGCATTCGCGTAGACGACGACGTCGTCTTCGAGCGTCGGGTGCCGTTTGGTCCCCCGCACCAGTTCGCCGTCGGCATCTTTCTGAAAGCTGAGCGCCCCCAGAGTGACGCCCTGATACAGTTTGACGCCGGCGCCGATCTGGCACGTTTCGCCAATGACCACGCCCGTGCCGTGGTCGATGAAGAACGACGGGCCGATCGTGGCGCCGGGGTGAATGTCGATGCCCGTTTTTGAATGGGCGACTTCGGTCATCATGCGCGGGATATAGGGCACGCCCAGCTGCAGCAATTCATGGGCGATGCGGTGGACAGTGATCGCTTCCAGACCCGGGTAGCAGAAGATGATCTCGTGATGGCTGCGGGCGGCGGGGTCGCCCCGGAACGCGGCAGCCACGTCGGCATCAAGGAGGTTACGGATATTGGGCAGGCGTTTGAGGAACTCGACGCCCTTCTTCTGGGCGAGTGCCTCGAAATCGGTACGTGGCGATTCCCGGCAGAGGTCATGCCGTAGTGCGCGAGCGATCTGCAACGTCAATTTGTCGTGTAACGAATCGACGAGGCTGCCCACGTAATACTCGACGTTGCCGATATGGAGCCCCTGCCGACGACCGAACCCGGGATAAATGACTTCGAACAATTCGCTCAGGATGTCAATAACCGCGTCTTTGCTGGGCAACGCTTCATGACCGAGGTGGTTGATCCGGCTGCATTCGGTGTACGTTTCGACGAGCATTTCCGTGATGGAACTCAGCCCTTCTTTGACGCGAAAATCCGTGGCCATCGGCGTAGCTCCAAAGAAAGTATCCCGTCGAAGATCGGAAGGAGGAAAACGGCGTCAGTCAACGAGGCTTTCGGACGGCGGAAGGCTCGACCTGAAGTAGAAGCAAGAGAATTGTAGTGACCCCGCATAAATCCTATGCAACTGACGCCCAGGGAGTCAGCATCGCTGAGAGTAACCGAGGCAAGTTTTTGAAGTGATTCAGGAAATAAAAAACGCCGCAAGTAGCTTTAGTGCCACTACTTGCGGCGGTGGAGAGGTGGCGTACACCTGAAATCCGAGTTTTTGGCGCGGCGTTTGCTTCCTTAGTCCGGCGGCGAGAGCCTTAAGTTACCCGGACCGACTGGCCATGGGAGAGGTGGTACAGCGGTTCGGGTGACCGTTTAACTCAAAGGCTGTTTTCCGTTGTAGTCCGCACTTCGTCAAGTCCATATTCCAGAAAAATCCACAGAAACTTCATATCTTTCTGATTGACCCACGTTTCAGCATGCACCTTGGACGGTCATATTCGTTGACACATCTCGAACCATCTTTGATCCGAACATGCTGGTCAAACGATCTATTCCACTGGAATTCAGAGTAGTTGCCCCATTCTCCCGATGTGTCCATTCGTCAATGACATGTAACTGCCGAAGAGAAAGAGACATGTTATTTCAATGCTTCTGGTCCCGGAAGGAGCCTGGACGATGCGGCTAGTTTTCACCTTCGTTACGTTGTTTGCTCTCATTGCAAAGGCAGAGGCGGGGCCGTTTACGATCTGTACTCGCTTTCAAGTAGTCAAACTCAACCAACGGATCAACGGATGTGTCATCGACATGACGCACAATCACAGCAAGGACTTTCGCTTCTGGTCGGAAAGTCTTTGCGAAAAGCGAAGCATGTACGTCTATCTGCCCCCCGGGTATGACGCGACCGAGAAGTATCCGGTCATGATTTGGTTGCATGGGTTCATTCAAGACGAACGGGACTTTCTCAACCTGGTCCCCTACTTCGATCAGGCGATCGCATGTGGTCAGTTGCCGCCGATGATCATCGCGGCGCCCGATGGCAGTATTCGCGGCCGGCCGAATCTTTTTAACGCGGGCAGTTTCTACGTCAATTCACGCGCGGGAAGATTCGAAGACTTTATCGCCTGCGACGTCTGGAATCTGCTGGCCAGCACATTCCCCATACGCCCCGAGCGCGAAGCCCATGCCCTGGCGGGCGCCTCGATGGGAGGCTTCGGCGCTTATAACCTGGCGATCAAGTACAAGGACCGTTTCAAGGTCGTGGGCGGGTTCATGCCGCCGCTGAACATGCGCTACGTTGATTGCCACAACCGGTATCAACCCAATTTCGATCCGAACTGTTTCGGATCTGAGGAAAGCTATCGGCCACGCAAGGTGATTGGCATTTTTCGAGGCGTGATCCTCGTGCAGGAAAAGCACTTCCTCGATCCCCTCTACGGCCGGAATCGCACGGAAGTCGCCAAGGCGATTGTTCGCGAGAACCCTGTCGACATGATCGCAGCCTACGATGTCAAACCCGGCGATTACTCATTCTTCATCGGTTATGGCGGAAGGGATGAACTCAATATCGATGCCCAGGTCGAGAGTTTCCTGTTTCTGACCAAGGATCGGAATCTCAATCCCACCGTGGCCTATCAACCCAACGGCCGGCATAGCACCGAGGCGGGGATCAAGATGATACCGGAGTTCAACGCCTGGCTCGATCCGCTTATCAGGCCCTATGCGCCCGCGACTCCGATGAAATGATTGCGGACGCCGTGTCGCTTGCATATGCTGAATGCAGCGAAATAATCTCCTTTTTCTCGGAGTCGCGACATGCGGTTTTTCTTTCTCGGTCTGATCGCTGTCTCGGTTTGTGTTGTTTCCCGGACTTCCTTCACAACGCCGGAGGCGATGGCCGTGGATCTCGAGAAGGCATCGACCTACAATAAGGATGTCCTGCCGATCCTCGAAAGCAATTGCTTCAGTTGCCATAACGCCAAGAAGAAGAAGGCGGGCATCGACCTGCAAAGCGGCTTCGCCGGCGTGCAGAAGATTGTCAAGCCGTCTAGCCCCGACGACAGCAAGCTCTTCAAGTGCCTGATCGGCAAAGGGGCGAAACTGATGCCGCCCAAGAGCCCGCTCGACGAGAAGCAGATCGCGACGGTCAAAGCGTGGATCGCTGCCGGCGCGAAGGAAAAGTAACCTACCCACCCACAACCCAGGGACAACCGTCCCTGGGCGTTCCCGATTCCACCCTCTTCTTTCCTGGCGATTCATCCATGTTCGACACCGACGAAGCCGCGCCGCCGGCCCTTGATTCTGCCGTTTTCGCCAAACTCGACCAGACGCTCGCACGTCAGGGGCCGGCTGCCGCGATCGAGGAACTCTGCGCCCAACTGCGTGAAGCAGGCGATTTCAACGCCCTGTTTTATGCCCTACTGATGAAGAAGCGGCAGGAACTGGGGGTGTCGCCATTCCCAGCGGGCGCCGCGACCGAGTTACCGCCCGCCACGCACGAAGAGTACGAGAACGCCATCCGCGATGCCGGCCGTAAGGTGGGTCGCCTTTATCTTGATCAGGGCGACATCCGCAAAGCGTGGTTCTTCTTCAACATGCTCGGCGAACCGGAACCGGTGCGCGAGTTCATCAAGAACTACCAGGGCGGGCCGGACGAAGATTGCCAACCGATCATTGAAATTGCCCTCTACAACGGCGTCGATCCGGCTCGTGGCTTCGGTCTCGTCCTGGAGCGATATGGCATCTGCAACGCCATCACCACCTTCAGCCAGCACGACTTCTCTCAACAACCGGACGCCAAGCAGACCTGCATCACCATGTTGGTGAATGCCCTGCACCAGCAATTGCGGGAACGCCTTGAACTCGACATCGTGTCGCGTGGAGACACTGTCCCCGAGCCGACATCGCTTCGCGAATTGCTGCGCGGTCGCGATTACCTCTTCGCGGAGGACGCCTATCACATCGACACTTCGCATCTTTCGTCCGTGGCCCAGATGAGCCTGGAACTAAAAGGCGGACCCGCCATCGAGCAGGCCATCGGCCTGTGTGCCTACGGTGCTCGTCTCGCCAGTCAGTTTCAGCAAGAAGCCGATCCGCCGTTCGAACGAACTTATGCCGATTACGCGGTTCTGCTTGAAGTGGTCGGCGGCATTGATGTGGAGAAAGGCTTGAAGCATTTCCGGGACAAGATCGAACCGGAGTTCGCGAATGGCAGCACATTCCCGGCCGAGGTGTTCGTCAACCTCTTAATTCGCATCAATCGAAAGCAAGAAGCGATCGAAGTGGCGAAGAAGTACCTCTCGGCCGAAGGCCGGCCCTTGGCGTGTCCCGGCGTTTACGAAATGTGCCGGGATGCGAAAGACTACCTCGGTCTCGCCGAGGCCGCCCGCCTGCGTGCCGATGGCGTCAACTATCTCGCGGCGAAACTGTCGGCCCGCGGCTGACGCCAGGGTTATTCCATCATTTCCGCAGTCAGAATGGCATTGGACCAAACCGCCTGCACGTCGTCATGATCGTCGAGCAGATCCATCAGCTTGACGATCTTTTTTCCCGTCTCGACGTCGACATCGGTCGGGGTCTTGGGCAACAAGACGACCTCGGCCGACTTCATGGCGACCTTGGCCTGGGTCAACGCTTCTTGAACCTGCGAAAAAAGCGTCGGATCGCAGAGGATCTCGAAAACGTCGCCCTGGCGTGACAAATCGTCGGCGCCGGCTTCCAGCGCGAGGTTCATGAGGGCATCTTCGTCGGCGCCGACGGCGTCAATGATGAAGAGACCCTTGCGATCGAAAAGATAGCCGACGCAACCGGGTCCGCCCATGTTGCCGCCGCCGCGCTCGAAGATCTTGCGGACTTCGCCGTTCGTGCGGTTGCGGTTGTCGGTCAGCGAGTCGACAAAGATGCACACCCCTCCGGGACCGAAGCCCTCGTAAGAGAGTTCTTCCATCGTGTCGCCGGCCAGTTCACCTGAGCCCTTTTTGACGGCCCGTTCGATATTGTCGCGCGGCATGCTCACGGCACGGGCTTTGTCGATGGCGTAACGAAGCCGGAGGTTCGTCTCGGGATCGGGGCCGCCGTTGCGCGCGGCAATCATGATGTAGCGGCTGAGTTTGCTGAAGAGCTTGGCCCGCACGGCATCTTGCTTGCCCTTGCGGACGGCGATATTTGCTGAGTGTGAATGGCCTGCCATGACGTCGCCTCAACTCGGGATAAAGAGTCAAGATAGCGGCCGGAGATGAGGATGGCAAAGGGGGCCGCCATCTGGGTCATCCGTGACCGGAGGAAAACAGGTTCAAACCGGTGCGAACTGTGGTTTGAACGGGTCGAGCGAATCGCCATTGAACAGGATAACGTAAATATGCTTGGCCTTAGGGTCGGCATCACGAACGATCTTGATCTGATGGCCGAGACCCGAGCCACCTTCGTTCTGTGGAAGGGCGGAAAGATCGAAATCGGCCTCGCGAATGATAAAGACCTGGGCGTACAGGTTGCGTTCGAAACTACGGTAGTAGAGCATCGGCACCTGTTTGCCCTGCAGCGTGGTGGTGCCATGGAAGGCAAGAAGACGCGGATTCAGGGGGATTTCCGGCTGATACTTGATGCCCTGGGTGGCGAGGAAGCGATCGACTTCGCCTTGGGGATTTTCAAAGTTCTGATCCGCCTGGCGGGAGACTTCGTTGATATCGAAGCGGACGCGGGAATCGGGTTTCCAGGTGAGAATGCCGACGGCGATGACAACACAGGCGGCCGCGGCCACGGCAAAAAAGAAACGGCGGCGATGCGAGGCGCCCCGTTGGGTGGCCAGTTGATCAAGGATTCGGGTCTTCAAATGAGGGGGAACGGGAACGGAGCGCATGGCCTTGCCGACATGAGCATCAAGACGTTGTTCGATCGCAACGAGACGCTGGCATTCGGGGCAGGCACGCAGATGTTGAGCGAGGGACGCGGCATCGTCGGCCGGCAATTCATTTGGCCGGTTACCGCGAAGTTCGCTCAGGAATCGAGCGGTGTTACAGTCCATCGGTCAATCTCCCCGTGCTGCCGCTATCTCTTTTGGCATTGGCGCCCAGGCTCTGGTCGCTCAACTCCGGCATCAGCTTTTGCCGGAGGAACGTTTTACCCCGAGCCAAACGCGACATCACTGTACCGATCGGCAGATTCATCTGCTCCGCGATGTCGCGATAACTAAAGTCTTCGAAGAAGTACAAAATCAAGGGCGTTCGAAACAACTCAGGCAATTCGTCGAGAGCTTCCTGCAACTGAGCAGAATCGATTTCAGGCAATTCGTCGGGCAAACTCTCAGGGGGCTCGGGCACGGCGTCGAGAGGCAAAACCATGTGGCTGCGTGCGGCACGCACCTTGTGCAAATATAGGTTACGCAAGATGCTGAAGAGCCAGGGTTTTGCCCGATTCCGGTCGCGAAGCTGGCAGAACTGCGTCTGGGCCTTGCAGAACGTTTCCTGAGTCAAATCATCGGCATCCGGCCCCGAACCACTCAACCGGTAGGCGTACCGATAAAGCGATTCGTAGAACAGATCAACCAAATCCTTGACGGAATTCGGGCAGCCGACACCCATCGCGGCACCATCCTCCAGAGACATGAGCCTGATCTCCGCCATTTATTCCCCAAATGACCGAAATAAAATCGTGTTCCGTATCATGTTGTTCTGTATAGAGTTCCGGCTTCGGTCGGCAAATGGGAACTGGTCATCGTCGTTTTTTTCCGTTTTCTGGGAATAAGCGGACTCTCCGCGCATCTTGCTAATGTCCCACGACTCGGAACTTCGAGCGGCAGGGAGATCGGCATGAGCCCCTAAATTCATCATCAAGAAAGGGTCTGGCATGAAGAAGTTGCTGGCTCTATTGGTTATGGCCTCTCTCGTCAGCGTGGGCTGTACAGGATCCACCACGAGCGACTCGAAGCCCGCTTCGGACACCAAGCCGAAAGACACCAAGCCGAAGGAAGAGCCGAAGAAAGAACCCAAAGTCGAGCCGAAGATGACCGACCCGGTTCCGATGCCTAAAGATCCGCTGATGGCGGAGCCTGTTCCGAAAGGCAAGGGACCTAACAAGACGGATCCGCCGATTACGGACCCGCTGCCTCCGATCAAAGATCCGAACAGCAAGGATCCTAAGATCGAAGTTCCGAACGAACCGCTGCCCAAAGACGGCAAGATCGATCCGAAGGATATTAAGATCGATCTCAAGGATCTCAAGTTGGACTTCCCGAAGGACATCAAGATCGATACTTCAAAAGACCTTAAACTCGATCTCCCGAAAGAGATCAAGATTCCCTAGTGACTTGCGGGAATAACCCCAAGACTGCTCCGCGTGTATGTTCCCTGACTGATTCTCCCCTGTTTCCTTTGAAAGGACCTAGTTCCATGAAGAAGATTCTCGTTCTCTGCGCTCTCTGCATGTTCACCGCCAGCATCGTTGGCTGCACCGGCTCGACGACCTCGGCCCCCCCGACCGACACCAAGGTCAAGGACACGAAGCCGAAGGACACGAAGCCGGCTTCCTGAGTTCCGTGAACTCTAAAGTGCAGGGCCGTCGGTTACCTAACCGCCGGCCCTGTTCTTTTTTGGCCAGTGACGGATAATTACTTCACGGGATCGATCACCGAACGCTATTTGAAAGATCCGATGAACAAGCTCATTCGCATTGTCCTGCTCGGTGTTGTGCTGATCGCCTTCACCGGTTGCGGCGGCGGCAACACGACCAAGAATTCGGGCAAGGACGTGCCGAAAGCTACAACACCTAACAATGGGTAGTTGGACGGCAGGATGACGGTCGATCAAGAATCTCATAGTTTTTTTAGGTTGGACTCTCCCCGCCTCTTTGTCGAGTCGCTACGATAGTTTGTTCCGGAGGTGAGAAATGGCCAAGAAATCCAAAGACGCGCGCTCGTACATCAAAATCGTGAGTTCCGAGAGCGCTCATTGTTACTTCGTTGAGAAGAACCGAAACAACACCAAGGCTCGGCTTGAACTGCGGAAGTTCGATCCGACCGTCCGTAAGCACGTTATGTACAAAGAAGGCAAGTAACCGCTGGGAAATCGATCCAGCGAGGGTAAGTCGATGCATATTCGCGTTAATGATATCGTTCAGATCCTTTGCGGTGACGACAAAGGCAAGCGCGGCAAGGTCGTCAGCATCGACCGGGCTGCCAATAAAGTCACGGTGCAGGGCATCAACATGGTGTTCCGGCACATGAAGCCGAGCCGGCGCAACCAGGCTGGCGGCCGTCTTTCGAAAGAAATGCCGGTCAACATGTCCAACGTCTCGTTGCTCGATCCGACGACCAACCAGCCGACGCGTGTGGGCGTCCGCTACCTGGAAGACGGCAGCAAGGAACTTTACGCCAAGAAGAGCGGGACAATGCTCCGCGTGCTTTCGAAGCCGCGGCCTGCCTATGCCGGCAAGAAATAACGGGAGTATTGCGATGAAGAGGGGAATCCACCCTGAGTATCGGCCGGTCGTCTTCCTTGATGCCGCCGCCAATTTTTCGTTCTTGACCCAATCAACGGTCAAGTCGAATCAAACGGTTGTCTGGAGCGATGGTCAAACCTATCCGCTCGTGCGGGTCGACATCTCGAGCGCGTCACATCCGTTCTTCACGGGCAAGATGAAGCTCGTCGATGCCACGGGTCAGATCGAACGCTTCCGCAAGCGGTTCGGCCAGAACTATCGCAAGGGCGACGCCAAGCCGGCCGAGGCTGCGGGCGAAACCAAGTAATCCGGTCTTCTCAGCGTGTCGAGGCCCGGCTTGAACCGCGCGGGCTCTTTCCTCCCGCATGGTCGCGGGGGGAGAAGTGATCGGTAATGCGATCCGCGCCGTATGCAGAGGAATTGTGGCCTGTCCCCGATCCGTGGGAAACGGCGCGAGCGTTCGCTGGGCGAAAACACCTTTTATTTCTCGACAGCTCTGATCGCCAGACCGAACTCGGTCGCTATTCCTACATCTCGTTTGATCCCATTGCCTGGTTCGAAAATCCGAGAGTCGAATTCGGCCAGGCTGATCCGTTCGCGGGACTTACCAAACGCTATAGCTCACGTACTTCCGCCACGATCCCGGACCTTCCGCCCTTCCAAGGAGGATTCGCCGGCCTATTCGGCTACGGCCTGATTCATGGTCTCGAACGGATTCCGCGGCCACAATTCGATGAGTTCCAGGTCCCCGACCTCGCCGTCGGACTTTATGATTGGGTGCTGGCCTTTGATCATCATCAAAATCGGGCCTGGATCATCGCCCAGTCGGAACCCCGGCTGTGGGGCATCAAACGCATCCTTTCCAACGCCCAACCACCCGTTCCCGCTTATGTCTCCGGGTCCCACGTCGTCCCCGCGACTTCTTTCCCACTTCCTGGCCATCCCGATGTGGTGAGCAACTTCAGCAAGGATGCCTATCTTGAAGTCGTCCGTCGGGCGGTCGAATACGTCCATGCCGGAGATTGCTTCCAGGTCAATCTTTCGCAACGCTTATTGGCCCCGCTGAAGGAATCGCCTCTCGATCTCTATGGCCGTTTGCGCGAACGGAACCCCGCGCCTTTCGGTGGCTATTTCGATCTCGGCAACTTCGTGGTCGCCAGCACGTCGCCGGAACGGTTTCTGAAAGTCGAGCGGCACATGGTCGAAACGCGACCCATCAAGGGGACCCGCCCGCGCGGCGCCGACGAGAATGAAGATCGAACGATCATCGCTGAGCTCTCGGCCTCGCGGAAAGACCGGGCCGAGAACATCATGATCGTGGATCTGTTGCGGAACGATCTTGGTCGGGTCTGCGAGTATGGATCCATTCAAGTTCCCCAGGTTTGTGACGTCGAATCCTTCCGCTTTGTTCATCATCTCGTCTCGGTGGTGACGGGCAAACTTCATCCCGATTGTTCGCCTATCGATCTGCTGCGAGCCACCTTCCCGGGCGGTTCGGTTACCGGGGCGCCGAAAGTGAGGGCGGCGGAGATCATCAGCGAGCTCGAACCATCGGCCCGCGGCCCCTATTGCGGCAGTCTCGCGTGCATCGGTTTCAACGGCACGGTCCAGGCCAACATCCTCATCCGCACATTCACCATTGGCAAGAACTGGATTCAGTTCCCCGTCGGCGGCGGCATCGTCGCGGATTCCGATCCCGAACGCGAGTATGAGGAAACGCTACACAAGGCGGCCGGGATGCTCTCCGCTTTGTCCTGATTTGCCTTGCTTCGATCGGCACGCTCGGTTATACGCCGCTCTGGGGGATCCCGTAGGCGAACGAGATGCAATCATGGCCGATCAATTGAAATCTCCGTCGAACTGGAATGGTCATCGTGCCGCGCTGGTGATCGCCCATCCCGGGCACGAAGTTCTCGTGCATGGTTGGATGGAACAAGCGCATCCGCTCGTGTTCGTGCTGACCTCCGGCGTCGACGACGCCATTGCCACCACGGCCAAGATCGTCGCCCAAGCCGGCGCCCAGCGTTCCGACATGTTCGGCCGTTGCACCGATCGCGGCCTGCGCCAGGCGATGATGATGGGCGAACGCGATCGTTTTCATGCCTTCGTGCAGGAACTCGCGGACGTCTTCCTGACGGAGTCAATCGACGTCGTCGTCGGCGATGCGGCCGAGGGGCTCGACCCGTCGCACGATCTGTGCCGCCTGTTAATCGACGCGGCCATTGAACTCGTCGAACCGATTCAGCCGGCCATCCGCAATCTCGAATTCTCCTTGCGTGGCACGCCCGCGCGACCCGGCTCGTATCGCCAACTCGTCGCCGGCGACGCCTGGGTTCGCAAGTTCACGAGTTGCCGGTCTTATGCCGAACCGATCGTTGAAGTTCAAAAAATGCTTGAAGATGAAGGGCTGGACTCGCTCCGGGTGGAATCGTTACAGGCGGTGACGCCCTGGGCCATTGGGCGTCGGCACGACGTACTTTATGCCGGCTCGCCTGAACGACCCGCCGGTACGGTGCGCTTCCGCGAACACTTTCTACCGGTCGCGGGCTCGCTGCAACGGTTCGTCAATGGCCGACTTACCCCGGCCGCCTGAGCAAGCCCATCTTGCGGTTCGGGCGAATCCGTCTTATCCTCCAATCATGAGCGTCCCTTCTCTTGGCGACGGCGAACGACCCAGGACTTCCTCATGAAGCGTGTGCGCATCGGCAACGGCTGCGGCTTTTGGGGCGATAACCTCGACGCGCCTATCTATCTGGCGGAGCGCGGCCGGCTCGACTATCTCACGCTCGAATACCTGGCTGAATTAACCATGTCGATCCTCGCGTTGCAGAAGCAGCGCGATCCGCAAGCGGGCTACGCTTCCGACTTTTTGGATGTCCTGACGCGGCTCGCCCCGCTTCTCAAGCTACAGCCGGGGTTGAAGATCATCACCAACGCCGGCGGCATGAACCCGGCCGCGTGCGCCACGAAAGCCCGGGCGATCCTCGATCGTGCCGGCATCAGCGATTGCCCGATCGGCATCGTCGGCGGCGACGACCTTTTCCCCCGACTGGACGAACTGCTCGCCGGCCGCCATCCCCTCGAACACATCGACACCCACGGCTCACTTTCTTCGATTCGCGATCGCGTCGTGAGCGTGAATGCGTACTTGGGCGCCAAGCCGATCGTCTCCGCCTTGAAGCAGGGCGCCCGCATCGTGATCACGGGACGGGTGGCCGATGCCTCGCTGACTGTCGCCCCCGCGCTTTTCGAACATAACTGGGAATGGAACGACTGGGATCGTCTCGGGGCCGCGACGACGGCAGGCCATCTGATCGAATGCGGCGCCCAGGTCACGGGCGGCCTTTGGTGCCGCTGGCAAGATGTTCCGAACCTGGCGGATGTCGGCTATCCGATCGCCGAAGTCGACCTGGACGGGACCTTCCGCATCAGCAAAACGCCGAACTCCGGCGGCATCGTCAATCGGGAGACCGTCGCCGAGCAATTGCTCTACGAAGTGGGAGATCCCGCCCGTTATCTCACGCCCGATGTCGTGGCGGATTTCACGACCGTTGCGCTCCGTGAATCGGCTCCGGACGAGGTGGAAGTCACACGTTCGCACGGCCTGCCGGCAACCGATACATACAAGGTCTCGATTGCCTATCGTGATGGCTACATGGCCAGCGGTCTGCTGGCGATCGCCGGGCCGCATGCCTCGACGAAGGCGAAACGAGCCGGGGAGATGCTGCTCGCCCGACTGACGCGGATCGGCCTGACGTTCGAAGCGAGCCACATCGAAACGATTGGCGACGGTTCACTCGCACGAGGCGTTCTTGGCGTCCAAGACGTGCCCGAGGTCATGCTCCGCGTCGGCGTCCGTGATCAGTCGAAGGCCGCCGTCGAGCGTTTCACCAAGGAATTCGCCCCGCTCGTGACATCCGGACCGCCGGGTGTGACCGGCTACACGACCGGCCGGCCGCCGGTGCGCGAGGTATTTGCCTACTGGCCAGCCTTGATCGCCAAGAGCGCCATCCGCGAAGAAGTGCGGATCGTCTGATCCGCTCGGGAGTGCATCCACATGACAGTACCACTTTCGAAAATCGCTCATGGCCGTAGCGGCGATAAAGGGAATCACGCGAATGTCGCCATCATCGCCGATTCGCAGGCAGGATACGCTTGGCTGCGCCAATTCCTGACGGCCGAGCGCGTCGCCGAGTATTTTCAACCACTGGGACCAAGCCGGGTGGAGCGATTCGAAGCCGCCAACGTGCTGGGTTTGAACTTCATGCTCTACGATGCACTCGCCGGCGGCGCGTCGCGTTCCCTGCGTCTCGACACGCAGGGTAAAACGCTAGCGCTCACGCTTTTGCGGATGTCGATCGACCCTCCCCCGGAACTTCTTGAGGGCTTGCCTCGTGAGTGAAGAAATTGTCCGATACGAGATTGCCGCCCCCGCGGCGGTGATCACGCTGAATCGACCTGATCGCCGTAATGCGCTGAGCCGAGCGTTGATTGCCGGGCTTTCAGCCGCGTTCCACCGGGCGGCCGACGATCCGCAGGTTCGCTGCGTTATCCTGACGGGCGCGGGCTCCGCGTTCTGCGCGGGGATGGACCTCGACGAACTGCGCGGCACGCTCGGCGCCGGGCGGGACGTGGTTTGGGATGACGCCCAGAAATTGGCGGATCTGTACGAGTTCATCACGCATCTGCCCAAGCCGACGATCGCGGCGGTGAATGGTCACGCGGTGGCCGGCGGCGCGGGTTTCGTGTCCGTTTGCGACCTGGCTGTTTCGGTTCCGAGTGCCAAGTTCGGTTATCCCGAAGTCCGCCGCGGCCTCGTCGCCGCCATGGTGCTGCCGCACTTGCTTCGACACGTCGGCGAACGGACTGCCCGTTTCATGCTTCTGACCGGGGAGTTGATCGACGCTGCCGAAGCCGAGCGCTGTGGATTGATCAACCAGGTTGTTCCCCCCGAGAAACTGCGGGAAAAGGCGATCGCTTGGGCCATCGCCTGTGCGGAAGGCGGGCCGAGCGCGTTGGCCACCACGAAGGACCTGCTGCGTCGCTGTTCCCGGCAGGCGCTGACGGTTCAGGAGTTCGCCAATACGAGTGCCGAGCCGCGGCTGGGCGATGAGTGCCGGCTTGGGCTGGAAGCGTTCTTCGCCAAACGACCCGCGCCCTGGGCGCCCGAGACGAGCCGATGAAGCGACCGATTGTCGGACTGGGTGAAGTGCTCTGGGACCTGTTGCCGGAAGGTCCCCGCGCCGGCGGCGCGCCCTTCAACTTCGCCTTTCACTGTTCGCAACTCGGGCATCCCGCGATCATCATCAGCCGTGTGGGCAACGATGAGCTGGGCCAGCGATTACTAGCCGAGGTTCGCCGGCTCGGCCTTACCGATGAGTTTATCCAGGTCGATCTCGAACATCCCACGGGAACGGTGCCGATTCGCGTCGATGAACAGGGGCAACCGTCCTACTACTTCCCGCCGGAGGTGGCATGGGATTTTCTGGAATGGGACGATCGTCTTGAGTCTCTGATGCGCTCGGCGGCGGCGGTCTGTTACGGCACCCTGGCTCAGCGCTCTCCCCTCTCACGGCGAACGATTCTTCGCTGCGTCGAGATGGCTGAGAGAACCGCGTTGACGGTCTGCGACCTCAACTTGCGATTGCCGTTCCCCACTGCCGAAGTGATCGAAAACTCTCTGCGTCTTGCGCGTTGGGTCAAATTGAATAACGGCGAGCTACAAGAGCTTCAGCGAATCCTGGGTACCGCCGAGTTGCCCGATTTGCTGGCTTGGGGTCCAAAACTTGTGTGCATTACTAACGGCGAACGCGGTAGCGAAGTGTTTTTCCAGAATCAGATAATCACGAAGTATGCTCTCCCTATCAAGGTCGTCGATACGGTCGGCGCGGGCGATGCGTTCACTGCGGGCTTGTTGACGCAGGTACTCGAAGGACAAACGCGTGATCGAGCCACCCGCTTCGCGACCGTACTAGCGGGACTGGTTGCATCGCGTGCGGGCGGCACACCGTTCGTCGAGCGTGCCGAGGTGGAACGACAATGTTAAACCTCGACTGGCGGCCTCCCGTTCTGGAAACACCTCGCCTGATCATCCGGCCGATCGAACCCGCGGACGCGGAGCCTCTCTTCCTGTTCTGCTCGAACCCAAAGATGACGCGATTTACGCTCTGGAACACGCATCAATCGATGAACGATTCCCGAAGTTACGTGAACGACTATCCCTTCTCGCGCTACTTCAATCAAGAGCCGGAACCACTTGCCATCGTGTTGAAGGAAGACCCAACCCGAGCACTCATCGGCACCATCGGTTGTTTCTGGACATCGAAGAATGACGGCGTGATGGAGATCGGCTACAACCTGGCCGAGCCGTACTGGGGGCGTGGACTGATCGTCGAAGCGGCCCGCCGGTTAATCGATCATGTCTTTCAGACCTATCCGGTCGAACGGATCCAGGCCCGCGTCTTTGTCGGCAACGATGCCAGCGCTCGGGCGGCGCTGAAGATGGGGATGAGTTTTGAGGGGATCGGCCGCTCCGTGCTGGCGCACCGCAGTGGTCGAGTGTCGATCGAATATTATTCGATGCTTCGCACGGAATGGAAAGGCGGTGAACCGTTAGATTCACCGCCGGTAATCACTTGAAGACGCGATAGGCAGCCGGGTATTGGCCGTAAGCCGCTGAGCCGACGCCGTTGCGAACCGAACCGACGAAGACCTGAGGCGACGCGACGACCGCAACTTTGACCACGCCCGTCTGACCGGGTTGCAACAGGCCGACGTGAACGGCGGCAGTCGCCAATGTTGAATCCGTCGTGTACAGGTCGGTGCCCCAGAGCGAGCCGCCCGTGTTGCCGGTCACCCGGAACGAGAACGTTTTGCCGATCTCGTTCTGGAACTGAACCATATTGATCGGCCCGGCGGCGACGGCCATCGAGTCAGGCTCCGGCTCGAGGCCTTTAACACTGAGCTGATGAATATCCGAAAGACGCAGGGGAACTTCGCCGAACTGCGTCGTGTTGGCCCGGAACGTGGCCGTCTCGATCTTCCCGGAAATCTTCGAGTGTTCGGTGTGGATCACGTCCAATTCACGCGGCTGAAGCAACTCGGCCGGGACGTTCTCCTTGAACTTCTTCACCAGTTCCTCGGCGCGGTTGGCGATTTCCATGTCCGAATTTTTCGTCGCCTTCAGGACGGCCGGATAGGCCTTCTCACGCAAATTCAGCAGGATGGTGCTGGCGGTCTCGCGGCGACGGAACTGCGAGTTGCCGAGGTCAGCCACGGCCGCCTCGATCCGCTTCGAGACATCATCCGGAACGCGCAAGGCGAATTCGATCCGTTTGACCTCAGCCACCGGAATATAGAGCTTCCCGTAAGGCGTCAGGAATTCGATCTGTTCATCCCGAATGCCCAGCTTCATAATACTGCCATCGGTGAAACGCACCTCGACTTGCGCGTCCCCGGCCGGCTTTTTGTCTTTCGGCTGAGGATCGTCGATCCCCTTGGACTGAGCTTGCGCCAGGGCGGGCATCAACAGAAGTATGCCCAAGGGAACGAAGCGACCATGCTTGACCCACGACAGTGCGGAACGGAGAGATAGAGAACAGATCATGACTCCTCCGGGGGTGCAAAAGTGATCCACACGGCTCGGCCGGCATCCTGCCAACCTTGAAGAGCCGTCAAAAGGAGAGGTCCTAACCACATAGCTTAAATGAAAAGGACATTTCAATCAAGATCGATTTGAAGGGGAGTACGCAAGGCGGTCGGCTTGAAGGACCAATTCAAACCAGGTCCGGCATTGAGTAGGCCGTTCGGGGAAATGAACTCCCAGTCAGCCAACTGCGGGAGTGCCTCGTCTTCGGGATCGTCGACTTCGGGAAGCGTGGGGAGCACATGAAATGTGGTGCCGTCGGAGAACTGAAGTTGAACGCCGAAGCCGTTCATTGGTTTGACAACGAACGGCGATACGGAAATCACTCGACTCTCTGGTTGAATGAGAGGATTTGCTTCCAGTTCGTCTTTGTGAAACGCCTGACCCAGTCCCTCTTGAACGCAGTCAAGATCGATCCCATCGGAAACCACCTTTGGCTCCGACCCTGACTTCAGAAGCCAGGGCGATCCACGAACTCCCAGAATGTATGCACCGAAAAGATGCATCGGTAGTTTGGGCGATCGCGCGGGCCTCAAATCGCCGAAATGTAGCGTCAATTCATCGCCGAAAGACACACGGGCGAAACGGAAAGTCTCTCCGATAAGCTGGGCGAGGTAAGCCCGCAATCCCGCAAGATTCTCAGGCGAGGTGTGCTGTTCGGGTCGTAGTTGAAGTAGATTCATGATTGCTAATTCGTCCCTCGGAATTCAGGGACTTTTTGGCGTCGTTCCCCATAGGTGAAGTCGCCATTCGGTCCTGACCCGCGTTCGCCGTTTCGCTTGCATTCCTCAATGTAGTCCCCGAATTCGCGTCGTTCAGCGGGACCCATCTTGAACTCGTTGGCGATCGCTTCGATCTGTCGAATGTCGCGCTTCCGGCCCATGTTCTACTCATTCCGCGCGAATGGTTGGGGAACCACTCATTTCACTCATCGTGATCGTACTCCAGGGCGTGAGGGGACGGAAGGTTATCCCCGTTCCTGAGGTGAACGCAAGGGAAAATTCTCGATGAGAAAAGGTAACTTCCCCCGAAACCAACGCATTCGCACTGGCTTATACGGTGAATCAGAGGTGGCTCGCAGGTAGCGAATGAATCACCTACTGGACCACTCACTCTTTCTTCCCAATCGCAAACAGATGGTTCCGTCCCTTGATGTAGATGCGCCCGCCCGAAACGGCGGCGGAGGAGCCGTTGTCTTCGCCGAGTTCATTGGTGGCGAGGATCTCGGCTTTAGCCCCCGGTTGAACCACTATCGAACGGCCGGCGGAGGCGAAGTAGATTTTGCCATCGGCCGTGGCGAAGGGGCTCGCGGTGGTCGACACGCCTTGCACGCGCTCCTCCGAGACTTGCTCGCCGTTGGACATCTTCCACGCGGTCAACAATCCAGGATCACGCAATCGGAACAACTGATCGCCAACGACGATGGGCGACCCGAGGCCGCCGATCTTCTTGTCGGTCTTCCAGCGGATGTTTGTTTTTGTGACGTCGCCCATCCCCGTGGGATCGACGGCAATGCCGAAACCGCCGCCGCGACCGCTATCGCAATAGACGAGCCCGCCTGAAAGGATGGGGCACGGCACGTCGCCATCGTTGGCTACCCACCAGAGGAGTTTGCCGTTGCCAGGATCGACGCCTTGAAGAGCACCGCCGGCCCCAATTAACAATTGGGGTTTGCCGTTCACCTGGGCGAGCACCGGCGTCGTGTGGCTGAACTGAACCATCGGGCGTTTTTCATCCCACTTCACATCGCCCGTCTTCGCGTCGAGCGCCAGCAGATGCGACGCCTTGCTCGTCTTGTCACAGAGGATCAGAACAGTGTCGTCGTGAAGCAGGGGGCTCATCCCCATCGCCACGTCGAACTTCTTCGGCTCCGGGATCTCCTTACGCCAGAGCAATTTCCCATCGAGATCGAACGACGCGACCACGCCGGAACCGAAAATGACGATGACGCGCTTGCCATCGGTCACCGGAGTCGGCGCTGTGTAACCGCCGCGCAGATCGGTCAGCAGCCAGGGGCCGGGCTCGACTGTCTGATCCCAGATTTTCTTGCCGGTCGAATCGAAGCCGAGGACATGGTGCTCGGGGTATTCTTTCTGGGTTTTGTCCGCCGGCCAGTGGGAAGAGGTGACGAAAATCTTGCCGTCCCAGACGATCGGGCTCGACTGGTTGTTGTCTGATTTGAGTTTGGCTTCGGTGTGCGGAAGCGGCGCCTTCCAGAGAATATTGTCGTTCCCTTTGCCGCCCCAGGTGGTCGGGAGATTCTTCTCGGTCGATTGCCCCATGCCGGTCGGGCCACGAAAGGCGGGCCAGTTCTCCGCTTGAGTGGGTGAACCGAGTGCGATGACGGCGAGGAGGGAGAAGAGTTTCGACGGCATGGGGAGTCCTTTAACTGCTTTGGCGAGCGTCGAGCCGTAAGGCCGACGTGTTTTCCAACTTCCACGTCGGCCTTACGGCTCGACGCTCGCCAAGCAAAGGCTGTCGATCTACTTCGTTGGCTCGTAATATCGCAACGTCACGTCATGAACCGGGTCGGCGTAGTCGTACTTGAAGAAGGCACGTTCGACTTCGCGTTTTTCGGTTGCCTTGCCCTGGATGATGAGACCGCGAGCGCCTTCGCCCGATTTCTCTCTGCCGCGGAGTGTTCGCTGAAGAGCATTCAACGAACCCGCTTGAATATCGGACAGGTCGAGGGTCCCCCGTGCGATGGCCGCCCGGGCGAGTTCGTTCTCTTCTCGGCCACGGTTCGGTTCGATGGTCGGGTCTTCCTTCACGATGCTGCCTTTGAAGGTAGCCATGCGGAAGGTTCCGGCATGGGAGCCGTAATTCACTTCGTTCTCGGCCGACTCTTGCGGCGAGAGAACCTTGAACTCGGCCGCCTTGTCGTCATTCACCTGGAAGCCAGTGATCGTCTGCTTGGCCCCCGGATGGAGCACCCACTTCAAACACGATTTGGGATCAGCGATCGTCTCGCCGAAGAGGGTATTCACGCCGTTGACCTTGAGCAAAACGGCATAGGTGTCCGCGGTTGGGTTCTCCAGTTGGAAGGTGACCTTGTCGGTCTCTTTCGGCTCGGGCACCTTGCCGCGAACGACGCTCTGCGGCACGCCGTTGTACAGCACGGTCAACTTGACGGGTCCTTCCTTGAACGGATTGGGCTCCCCGGTGATCTGCACCGGCGGCGGCGTCACATTGATCGCGAGCGCGAACGACACCTCTTGCTCGGCGGCTTTTTCCACGATGGTGGCCCGAGGGAAACGGTTGCCTTTGTCCTTCTTCGCAGAGGCAAAAGCATCCTTGTGCTGGTCGGGGTTGATCAGATAGCTATAGCCGGCTTCGGTCAGGATGCGCGGGGTGGTCTCCATCGCCACTTCGTTGAGTACGTCCGAAATTTCACCTTCCTTGTCGAAGATCTGGAAGCGGATGGTCGTCTTCTTGAGGTCCTTCGAGATGGTCGCCAGCCCGGTCAGAAACGCGCTGGCCGTCACTTTTCGCGGCCCCCAGGCCAGGTCGTACTCGTTGACGAAGAACGCCTTTCGGCCTTCCTTCGACAGATGGTTGGCACGAACGTTGTTTTCCTTCGTGATCGTCCGGCTGGCCTGCTGGATGATGCCGAGATCTTCATCGGGGTTGTTTAGAACGAGAGCGACCTCGAGGCGATTGGCCAGGCCGAGGTTCAACTCGCCGGCGTTATCGGTCGGGGCGGCGTCGCCCTTCTTCACCAGGAACTTGACCACGCCCACGTTGGTGTAGTTCTTGCTTCGCAGGTACTTGATCAGTTCCGGCGCCTTGCCGCGGAGCATCTCGTCGAGATTGTCCTGAATCGGCGTTTCATCGGCAGCGTTTAACGGACTCGCGAGCAACGCACCAGCGGCCAGCACCGCCAGGGTCGTTCGTATGGTATTGCGGATGCTCATTGTTCGATCCTTCAAAAAAAACATGTAACGGTTCCTTTACTTCTGTCCGAT
>Ga0105048_10001793_pt1 | contig 34735 bp, 30 predicted proteins | sample MAT05_FD_78382 | JGI IMG/M metagenome (GOLD analysis project Ga0105048, IMG submission 78382) | Freshwater microbial communities from Lake Fryxell liftoff mats and glacier meltwater in Antarctica - MAT-05 | ecosystem: Environmental > Aquatic > Freshwater > Ice > Liftoff microbial mat | place... | reverse complement strand
GCAGCTGGGGCAGAAGTCGCGGCACGTGCAGGAGAACGCGAGCAGGTACTCGTGCGTGCACGCGTCGCAACGGATGCGCGCGAACCCGTGCTCGAGCACCACGCAGGCGAGGAACTTCTCCGCCACCTGCGCGACGACGGGGCGCCATAGACCGTACTCGCGCGCGAAGCGGTCGTCGTAGAGCGTTTGGAGCCGCACGCGAAGCTGCCAATAGGGCTTGGTTTGCTGAAGCGCGAACTTTACGCAACCGGCTTCAGCGTGCCGAAGCACGTTGGTGATGGCTTCGCGCAGCGCCAAACTCAACGGCAGCGCATTCGCTTCTGGCACCGTCAGATTGCGCGCATCCGCATCGAACTGCACGGCAATACCTGCGCTCGTCACCTCCGGACCACTCCGGGTGCGGGTTCCTCTCGCGCAGATTCAGCGGATCACGCCCACGCGAAGTGTGCGCTCGGCAGCGGCCCTCTGACTCGACCGTCTTGAGATCACGTACGGCAAGGGCCAGGTCGTCATCATCTCACCGAAGGATCACGCAGCGTTCTTCGCTGCCGTAGAAGCCCGGGCACCGCAGGCGCAGTTACCGGCGGGTACATGAGGCAGGCACACGCGATGCGCGTCCTCATTGCTGGCGCGCTGGTGGCGTGGATCGGGGCCGTCCCCACTCGCGCACACGAGCCTCGCTGGACCGAAGAGGATGTCTCCCTCACGACTCCAACGGTGTCCTGTTCGGCACGATCACTCGCCCGATAGCACTGACTCGCTACCCGATGGTGCTGCTGATCGCCTGGTCCCGGCCAACGGATCGCCACGGGAAGAGAATCGGCGCCGACACAGTTTCCGCCAGCCTGCGTCTGCTCGCGGAAGGATAGGGGCGCGGAGGATCGCCGCGATCCGGGATGACAAGCGCGGTCTCGCCAGCAGTCGTTCAGCCGCGGTCAGTGAATCCGCGCTGCGATTCGTCATGCTGGCGGATGACGCGGCGGCGTGGGTGCGTCAGGCGCGCACGGACCGTCGTATCACGACCATGTCGATCATCGGTCACATCGAAGGGTCCCTGCTCGGCATGCTGGCAACGCAGCGCGCTCCGGTGGACGCGTTCGTGTCGATCGCTGGGCCGGCTCGCTGCGCAGATCTGGTGCTGCACGATCAGTTGGCTTCGGCGCTGCCGACCGCCTTGCTGGCGCAGTCCGATAGTGCGCTGGCTCGCCTCGCGGCGGGGGACACGGTCACGCAGACGCCGCCAGGGCTGGACGCGCTCTTCCGACCAAGCGTGCAACCCTACCTCATCTCATGGTTCCGGTACACGCCTTCGGCCGTGCTCGCGAAACTCCGTGTACCGGTGCTGATCGCTCGAGGGACGTACGACTTCCAGGTGATGCCGACCGAGGCCGCACTGCTGGCGGCTGCCGAGCCACGGGCGACGACGCTCACGGTGGCGGACATGAACGATGTCCTGAAGCTGACGCCAGCGGACTGGAGTCAGCAGATCGCGGGGGCGTACGTGGATCCCGCCATCCCGCTGGCAGCCCCGCTGTTCGACAGTCTGGTGGCATTCGTTGGGCGCGCAGCGCGGTCCGCCGGTGACGGCATCGGTCCCCCAGACACACGGGCGCCTGCGTGCCCGTGGCACACTACCTTTCGCGAGCCCCCGTCAAGGAGTGATCGCATGGCCCTGCCTGATCCGCTCATCTCAGCCTCTCCCGAGCGTCTCGGCGGCACGCCCGTCTTTGCGGGGACTCGCGTCCCCGTGCAGAGTCTGATCGAGTGTCTCGAGGCGGGTGATTCGCTGGATGTGTTTCTGGACGCGTTCCCGAGCGTGACACGTCCGCATGCGATCGCGGTGCTGGAACTGGCGAAGCGCGCCCTTGTGGCGCACGCGCCCGCTGCCTGATCAGGCGTGCGCGTGATTCTCGACGGCTATCTGCCGTGCGGGTTGGTGAGACATCTTTCCGGCCACGAGACGCGCACGATTCACGCGCGACGGTGGTCAGACCTGGATGACGGTGCCTTGCTCGCCGCGTGCGAAAACGAATATGACGCCTTCGTCACGATGGATCAAAGCCGGCGATTTCGGCAGAATCTCCGTGGTCGTCGGCTCGCGGTTGTTCTGTTGCACGCACACAGCAACCGCTTGGTGGACTTGGAGGGTCTGGTACCAGAGTTACTTGCCGTCCTTCCGAACGCGGTGAGCGGGGAAGTGACGCATGTGGGCGTCAAACGCCAGTTACTGCTGACGACGCGACCGGTGTATCGTGAGCAGGACGACCCTTTGTGCGGCCGCTTCGCAGCAGAACATGTCTCGTTAACCGGAAGTTGCATGGATACGCTCAGCAGCCTATGAGAATTACTGCCGGTCCGTCGGGCAATCCCTGCTGGCGCGATGGCTATTTCTCCATCGTGCTCAATCGGCCGTATTCGGGCGATGCGCCGCGTCTTGAAGTCATCGACCCGGCGCTCGACCTGTACCGACGCCATCGCGATGAAGCGTGGGTGGATGCCGACGAGACGCTCCTGCGCGTATGCGAGGGCGGGGCGCCGAGGCGCAGTGGTCCAGAAGGCGTCCGGGTGGTGCCATGACCCGCCCGCGCATCTTCATCGCCTCGTCCAGCGAAGGCTTGCCCGAGGCGCAGGCACTGCACGACGGCCTGCGCGCGCGCCTGGGCGAAGGCGCCGACGTGCGCCTGTGGACCAGCGAGTTCGAACTGTCCACTACCTACATCGAGGCGCTGGAACAGCAGGCGCGTGAAGCCGACTTCGCGATCGCCGTGTTCAGCGGCGACGACCGCATCACCAGCCGCGCGCGCCGCCAGCAGGCGCCGCGCGACAACGTCATTTTCGAGCTGGGGCTGTTCATCGGCGCGCTCGGCCGGCCGCGCTGCTTCGTCGTGTACCGCAAGGACGCCGACCTCAAGTTGCCCAGCGACCTGCTGGCCGTGGTCTCTGCCAGCTACGGGCCGACGCCGGGCCAGGCGCTTGCCGACGCGATGGCGGCGCGGCTGGAGCAGATCGCGCAGCGGGTGCGCGAACTCGGCGCGCTGCGCCGCATCAGCCCGGCGGCCATGGCGCGGCGCGAGCAGTCGTTGGCGTTGGCGGCGCAGGTGGGCGGCGACTGGTGGGAACGCATCCGCGGTCCGGGGGCGAGCGTCATCAGCTTTTTCCACATCGACTTCGACGAGACCGGCGAGACCCTCCGCCTGCGTGGTCAGGCCTACGACGTGAAGGGCGAGCCCGCGGCCTACTGGAGCGGCTTCGCGGTGGAGCTGGTGCCGGACAGGCGGCGCATCGTCTACCGCTGGACGGGCACGCACCCCGTCACGCCGCATGTGCAGTTTCACGGCATCGGCGAGGTCGAGTTCGACCCTCCAGCCCACGACGGCCAGTCGGCAATGCGCGGCTACGGCCGCTTCTGGGACGTGGACGAGGCGCGACCGGAGAACACCACCAGCAAGGCCGTGGAATTGCACCGCGAGCGCGACGCCACCGTGGTGGCGCAGATGCGTGACGGCCGGTCCGCCGAACGCCAGGCGCTGTCCACGCGCATCCTGGCGCAGTGGTAGGCGTGCTCGGCTCGGCCCAATTCTCCCCTCAGTCTCAGTCTCTCTCTCGACGAAGCGCGGCCTCACGCCGACGCTGCAATTGACGAATGTTTTCGGGACAGGAAATTTGATCGGGGCACGTCGAGTATAGGCTGCGGTCGCTTGCCTCGCGGGCGGCGTCAAGCGGGCGGTCGGGGCGTTGGCGGGCGGGCGTGGGGCGCGTGACGTCCCGCAGCTCGTGGCCCGCGTCGATGGGGGACTCCGCGCGCCGGCGTGGGCCGTAGGAGCGGCGCGGGTGCGGAGGTGGGTGAGGATCTGGTCGATCACCGACGCCTGGGTGATGCAGGCGACGATGCGCATCGCGCCATGGCAGGACGTACACGCCAGCGGGTCCACCGCAAAGAGCTGCCGCAGGAGCGCCGCCCGCCGGCGGATGGCCTCGCTCGGCGCCAGGCGTGGTGCGGGATCGATCGCCGGCGGCCCGTCTGCGGCGGCGGGCGCCGCCTTTCTCCGCATGCCGCGTGGCCGGTTGGCGTACCAGCCGCAGTACCGAGTGGTCACGTGGCCGAACCAGTCTCGTTAACACCTGTCTTGAAAATCAAGCGGTCGCGACACTCATCGTCGCGAACTCTGTACGCGTGAGACCAATGCACATCTCGCCAATAGCTTACGCCGTCAGAATCACAGCGATCATCGCGCTAGCTGGCTGCACGCGGGATGATAAGGCGGCGTCCAGAAGCAGTCTGGCAGATGCGGGCTCGGAGGTGCGCGCCACGCTCGACTCTTCAGTCGACGCGTGGAATCGCGGAGATCTTGCGGGGCACGTGGCCGTTTGTGCGGATTCGGCCGTGTTCCGACCCGGCGGTGGCGAACGCGGTCGAGTGCAAGCGCGTCGCACGTTCGCGCCGTTCTTCGCGAATCCCAGGGCGCGGCCACGGTTGGCGCTCGACAGTTTGGCCGTTTCGGCTATGAGCGCGGAGTATGTGCTCGCGACGGGGCAGTATGTGCTCACTGGCGGTACGGTCACGGTGTCACGGCGGGGCTGGTTCACAGAGGTCTGGGTGCGCACGCCACAGGGCTGGCGCATCATCCTTAGACCACTCAAGTTGAGCGTGAGCGGATCGTACGGTTGGTGCCGGACCTGCTGGAAGACTACCGCGGCCTCGGCGGGGAGCAGTTTCAGCTCGTCGAGGCAGTCAGAGGTCTGGTCAGGCAGACGATATCGGCGGTGACGGAAGAGGTGAAGTACGGAGGAATTCTTTTCGAATCAGGCATGCCGTTCGGCGGAGTGTTAGCCTAAGCGCAGCACGGCAGCGTCGAGTCCAGTCACGGCGCCCTGATCACTGACGCCGACCGCGTCCCAGAAGGCAAAGGCAAAGGTCGACGGCACCTCACGCTTCGCACCGTCGGCGACGTCGCCGCGAAGAAGTTGGCGTACTACCTGCCGCGCGCTCTGGCAGCGGGAGAACGAGGGGCGTGACCTGGCTCCCGACGCATTGCGGTGACAGTGCGTTCAACCATGCGAGGACCGAGTGGTTTCATGCACTGTCACCGATTCTCTGTCACCGATTCTCGAGTGGTTTCATGCACTGTCACCGTTTTTGTCACCGTTTCTCCGGCCGCGCTGTCACTTTCGGGACTGTCCTGCGTACGTGCACCATCCCCGTGAAACACGGCCCGCGACGCTGCGGCTCTCCCACGCCGGATGATCGCAATCCCCCCGTCCAATGTCTCTCCTCACTCGCATCCTGCTCGCCAGCACCATCCTGATCGTCATCGCGCTCCTCGCCTTCTCGACCGCCGTCTACGCCGACCTCCCCGCGCGCATCCCCACGCACTTCGATGCCGCCGGCGTCCCTGACGGCTTCGGCGCGCGCTCGAGCTGGTGGGTGCTACCCTCCATCAGCGTCGCGTCCGCCGCGCTGACGATCGGGATCGCACTGGTGCTGCCCCGACGCCCCGATCTGCTGAACCTGCCGAGCAAGCAGGAGATCCTCGCCTTGCCCCGCGACGCGCAGATCGCGGTCGTGCGCGAGGCACAGCCCGGACTGCTATTGCTCGGAATGATGACCGCAGGCGTGTTCCTGTTCCTGCAGTACGCCACATGGGAGGTGACGCAGGGGCGCACCGCGACGGGCATCGGGAATCTGATCTTCATCGTTCCCATCGTCAGCATCGCGCTGCTGCCAGCGCTGCTGATACCAGTGCGCCGGGCACTGCGCCGACAGCAGGCGAAGCTCATCGCCTCCGCGCCGCGAAAGTGACCCGCGCTGCCGTCACAGGTACGCACGGTGCGCAGCGTCAAAACTTTGCGTGAATCACGATCGGCACGCGTGACCGGCGCTGCCAGCGCAACGTCGGCGTGCGCTATCCGTTGCCGGCTTCCCTTTGCATTCCGTTGACACGCCAAGACAGTGCCGGACCTGCTGGAAGACTACCGCGGTTTGGGCAGGGAGTCGTTTTAGATCGTCGAGTCAGTCAGAGGTCTGCTCAGGCAGCCGATCTCGCCGGTGACGGACGAGGTGAAGTACGGAGGAATTCTTTTCGAATCAGGCGTGCCGTTCCGCGGAGTATGTGCCTGCGCGGAACACGTCAACGTCGAGTTCAGTCACGCCGCCCTGATCACTGAGGCCGACCGCGTGCTCGAAGGCAAAGGCAAAGGCCGGCGCCACCTCACGCTTCGCACCGTCGGCGACATCGCCGCGAAGAAGTCGGCGCACTTCCTGCCGCTCGCACTGGCAGCGGGAGAACAAGGGGCGTGACCTGGATCCCGATGCATTGCGGTGACAGTGCGTTCAACCGTGCGAGGACCGGGTGGTTTCATGCACTGTCACCGTTTCGGTTTCATGCACTGTCACCGTTTCTCTCTACACCGGCGGTGCACACGGTGGCGGATGCATTGCGGTGACAGTGCGTTCAACCGTGCGAGGACCGGGTGGTTTCATGCACTGTCACCGTTTCGGTTTCGTGCACTATCACCGTTTCTCTCCACGTTTCTCGGGTGGTTTCGTGCACTGTCACCGTTTCTCACTGTCACCGTTTCTCTCCGCGCACACTCGCCATGGTGGCCATGGTGATCCCGTTCGTAAACACGCCAACGATGGAGGCGATGGTGATGGCGGGAAGTCTGCGAGCGGTATGTCCGGATGTTCGCACGATCCCGGCCGCGGGATGCAGTGCGACTCGCCGAGCATGCGGGCAGAGTCCCTGCTTCGCCCTCGAGGAACGCCGCACACACGCGCTACCCCGCGAACCCGTCCGGCATCATCGTGCCGCCGTCACTCACGCCGAGTCGAGTGATGACATCGGCCGCGCCAGGATACTGCGACAGCAGCACATGCGTCCGCCCCGCCTCGAAACAGCTGCCGGTGAAGCCGGGCGCCATCGTGCACCCGAACAGCGCATAGCGTCCGCCTGGCACCAGCGAGCCTGCCTGCCACGTGCCCGCCGCGACCACGCACTGCACCTGCTGCCCACGGGCCGCGTCGCTCCCCATCAGCACCGCCTCCGTCCGGGCATCCGCGTGCAACAGATGCAGTGTGAACGGATCACCTCCGTACACGTGCCACACCTCGTCGTGGGCCAACCGATGAAACGTCGAGATGCTCTGCGGGCTCTCCGTATACAGACCGATCATTGCCGTGCCCACCGGCGCACCGGACGGCAGGTCGGTGGCTGACCGCCACGCGCTGCGGTAGAGCGTCCCCTCCACCGGCAGGCGGTCGAAGCGATAGTGTCGCAGCATGGCCATGGTGTCGGCATGCACGGCGGTCCCGTCGAATTGTGCGAGATCGATCACATCCACGATGGCGGCCAGGTCGACCCCGCCGTAACAGTGCGGATAGAGTGCGTCGCTGGCGGGCTTCGGCGCGTCCGACGCCAGCGGTGCTGGCGGCTCGTAGACCAGTCGCGCGGTCAGCAGCGTCGGATCGATCACCAGCAGCACCAGATCAGGAACGCCACCGTAGTACGCCTGCGCCGTGGGCAGCACCTGATGCGCACGCGAGAGGTGGATGAACCCCTCCGTGTCGAGGCTCGCGGCGCGATATTCGCCCAACGCACGCGCATCGTCCATCGCCTGTCGCGGACAGATGTGAAAGACGGCGCTGTCTGGTGGAGTCGTCATGCGAAATCCCGGAGCTGGCAGGGTGACATTCTGCGGAGAACGAAACTCTCCGCATCGAAAATGAACTGATCAGACACGTCGCCAGACCGGCAGGCGCCGCGCCGTCAGACGCGCGCGGCGAACGGCGCCGTGAGCTCGAGCGGCAAAGGCGGCGTCGCACCCGCATGCGAGGCGACGAACGCTGCCACACGATTCGCATGCGCGTTCACATCATCCAGCGCCCACCCCGACAGCAAGCCGATCGTCATCGCGGCCGTGAAAGCGTCACCGGTTCCGATCGTGTCCACGACCTGCACGCTGACACCGGGATGCTCTGACCACCCATGCTCCGTGAGCAAGGCGCTCCCCTTGTCACCGCGCGTCAGAGCCACCGCCCGCAGCTGCCATCGCTCGGCAATCTGCGCCATCTGCGCGTGATCGCCGCCAGCGAGCCCGAACATCGCCGACAGCTGCGGCAGCTCCAGGTCGTTCACCTTGAGCACCGTCGCGAGCAGCAGCGACTCCTCGATCAGCGTCCGCGAGAAGTATTGCTGGCGCAGGTTCACGTCCAGGATACGCAGCGCCTCGGACGGCGACGCCGCCACGAGCGATCGGATCGACTCGTGCGAGACCGCATCACGCTGTGCGAGCGTCCCGAAACAGATCGCATCGGCTGACGACGCGACGATCACGGCCTCTGGCGTGACCTGCAGGTGGTCCCAGGCCACGCCGGTCGTGATCTGAAAACAGGGCTGTCCCGCGGCGTCGATCTCGACGGCGACCGTACCCGTGGGCAGCCGTTCGTCCACCTGCACACAGCTCGTGCCGACACCGAGCGCAGTCAGTCGTGACAGCAGCTCCTGCCCGAGCGCGTCGTTCCCGACCCGCGAGATGGTGCGCGCATCGGCGCCGAGCGCACCCGCGTGGTACGCGTAGTTGGCTGGTGCGCCACCGATCCGGGCACCCGTGGGGAGCAGATCCCAGAGCAGTTCGCCGATCCCCACGACACGAAACATCAGGCGAGCCCGAGCTGCTGCTGAATCTGTTCGAGTGACGCACCCTTCGTCTCCGGTACCATCGTCGCCACCCAGACGAGTTGCAGCACCATCATGAACGCGAAGAACGCGAACACCCAGCCCGGCGCGAACGCGGTGACCATGCCGGGGAAGAACGTCGTGATCAGCGCAGCGAAGATCCAGTGCGTGGAGCTGCCCAACGCCTGGCCGGCCGCACGGTGGCGGTTGGGGAAGATCTCCGAGATGAACACCCAGATCACCGCCCCCTGCCCGATCGCGTGCGCCGCGATGAAGGCGAAGATGCACACCGGCACGATGCCGTAGTGCTCCGTGAAGAACGCCCACGACACCATGCCGAGCGACGCGATGTACCCGAACGATCCGATGTAGAGCAACGTGCGGCGACCCACCCGGTCGATCAGCCAGAGGCCGACGAACGTGAACACGAGGTTCGTGACACCGATGCCGATCGACTGCAACAGAGCCGCCTCGTCACCCAGGCCCGTCAACTCGAAGATGCGCGGCGCGAAATACAGAATCGCGTTGATGCCGGAGAGCTGGTTGAAGAACGCGATCAGGACCGCGAGCATGATCGGCACGCGCAGTTCGCTCGTCCAGAACCGTCCGGTGCGCCCGGTCGGCGCGGCCCCAGTCGCAATCTCCGCCGCCGTGGCCGCGATCTGCGCGTCGCTGGCCTCGGGTTCGATCAGCTTGAGGACCCTCAGGCCGTCATCACGTCGGCCGGCGCGCGCCAGCAGCCAGCGCGGGCTCTCGGGGATGAGCAGGCAGCAGAGCACATACGCGAGCGACGGGACCGCGGCCACGCCAAGCATCCAGCGCCAGGCGTGCTCGCCGGTGCCGGCGAGCAGCGCATTCGAGAGGAACGCGATCAGGATGCCGAAGACGATGTTGAACTGGAACATCCCCGTCAGCAATCCACGGCGGGCGGGTGGCGCGATCTCGGAAATGTAGAGAGGCGCCGCGATCGTCGAGGCCCCGATGCCGAGGCCGCCGAGCACGCGGGCGATGATGAACGAGTAGACGTCACCCGCCAGCGCCGACCAGATCGCACCCACGAGGTAGAGCACACCGATCACCAGCAGCGTGGGCTTGCGGCCGTATCGGTCGGCAGGCACGCCGCCGAACATCGCGCCGACCACGGTGCCGTACAGCGCCGCCGCCATCGCGATCCCGTGCATCCCCGCACCCAGTCCCCACAGCGCCTGAATCCTCTGCTCGGCACCCGAGATGACGACGGTATCGAAGCCGAAGAGGAACCCGGCCAGCGCCGAGGTGATCGACCAGAAGAGGATGCGCGGGTTCATGGGCGACCGTGAGGGAGCGGCGTGGCCCGAGAGCAGGCCACGTCGTTGTTGCGGCAGGAGCTGCTACCGGAACCGCAGCGTCTTCAGATGGCCGACGCTGGAGGTCAGCGATGCCCACGGATCGGCGGGGTTGTCGTGTTCGACATAGAAGTGCTTGATGCCGGCCACGGCGCGCTGCTCGAACAGCGAGGCCCAGTTGATCGTCCCCTGCCCCACCGGCCGCATCTCGTTCGACGGCGCGCCCGCGTTGTCCTTCACGTGCACCATCGGGAACTGGCCCGGGAAGCGGGTCCAGTACGACGCGGGATCCTTGCCGGCGACGCTCATCCAGTACAGATCCATCTCGAACTGCACGCCACTGCCGCGTGTGCGATCGAGGAGAATCTCGTAGCCGTTGGTGTCACCGAGCGGCGCGAACTCGAAGTCGTGATTGTGATAGCCGACGTCGATCCCGGCGGCGCGCGCCACCTGCTGCGCCTTCAGCAGCGCCGCGGCATGCGACTCGTACTTCGCGACCGAGCCACGCTGGTCCGGGGCGAGCCAGGCGAGGTTGATCCACTTGTGGCCGATCGTCGCCGCCGTCTCCGCGAGCTTCGGGAAGTCGGCACTCGTCATCTGCTCCAGCGTGACGTGCGTCGACGGTGACGTGAGCCCATTGGCGCGGAGGATCTGCACGATCTGCGCGCCGGTCTGGCCGTAGTAGCCCGCGAACTCGACCTCGCGGAATCCGAGCCCCGCGATGCGCGCCAGCGTCGCCCCGACGCCATCCTTCTGCATGGCCCCGCGCACGGTGTAGAGTTGCACGCCGATGCGGCTGATGCGTGCCGCGCTGGCGGCGAGGTCCGCGCCGAGGGCACGGGCGGTCGAAGGCCAGAGGGCGCCGGCTGCAGCCGTCGTGCCCAGCAGGCGGAGGAATTCGCGTCGGTCAGTCATCGCGGAACAGTGACCACCGTACCACTCCCCGTAAAGTGCGCGGCGGCGCGGCCGGCACCCGTCTCATCCAGCCAGTCCTGGCGGTGGAACGTACGCAGGGCGCGCGATGTCGCGGGTGACCAGGCCCACCCCGCGTCCCGCTCAGCGCACCGGCGTCAGCACGATCTTCCGGTACTCGACCGCCGTGTGGTCGCCCTGCAGGTAGATCGGGCCCGGCTCGCCCTCGTTGCTATCCAAGGCCCCGCCCGTGATGCCGGGGATGGTCTGGTCGGCAATCACCGTACGGCCGTTGAGGACCACCGTGACGCGCCTGCCGATCAGCGTCACGTCGTAGGTCTGCCACTCCCCCGCCCGACGGGCAGCGTTCTCGTTCGGCACGAGGAAGCCGTACACGCCGCCCGTGTGTGTGCTGAGCGGCTCCATGCCGTGGCTGTCCTCCACCTGCAATTCGTGACGCCCGCGCAGGTAGATGCCGCTGTTGCCGTTCTTCGGCACACGGAACTCGACGTGCAGCTTGAAATCGGTGTACGTCGGCGTCGTGATCAGGTTCGCGCCCGAGCCGGTGTTGGTGAGAATGCCGTCGATCACCTGCCATTTGCTGTTCGCATCGGGCGTGCGCCAGCCGGCGAGATCGCGACCGTTGAAGAGCGCCACCGGTGCACCCCAGCGCGGCGCGGTCCTGCGCACCAATGCCGGTGCACGCACGGCGCTGAAGCTGCCGCTCGAGCCATCGGGCTCGGTGATCGTGCCCGTGAGCTTGTCGTTGGCGAACGTCCCTTCGATCACCATGTCGCCGTCCCCGCGTTCCCACTGCGGCGGGATTGCGAAGCGGAAGCCGTTGCCCGCGTACGTCACCTTCGCGACCGGGCGTGCGCTGCCGCCGCCCGACACGAAGGAGCCGACGAGCGTGCGGTTGCCGGAGAGTTTCACTTCCAGCCACGAGGGATGCGTGCGCGACCCACGTGTGACGGTGATGTCCCAGCGACCGATCATCTCCTCGCCGGGAATCGCCGCGGAGGCGACGGCGGCGACGGGGGCACCACGGGAGTGCGCGTCAGCGGGCGTCGTGATCGAAATCGCCAGACCGAGGGCGGCAAAACGTCGCATGCGAGAGTCCGGGAGGAGCGTCGGGATCCAGGCCCGCCGGCGGCGGGACGGCGCCGAGGAGGCGGCCGATCGACTGAATGTCGCGCCGTGCACGGGCGGAAGGAACGGGCTGGTGCGGGGCGTACCGCGCTCCGACGTTACGAGCGACCGCCGGCCCTGCTCGGATGCTCTGCGCTGGCACGCACCAGCAGCGCCTCGCGCCCTGGCGCATCACGCAGCAGAAGCAGCGCGCGCTTCATCACCGGATCGTCGGCCGTGCGGCGCGAAAATTCCGCGTCACGCCCGAACACATAGCGCGTCACCTCGTAGCCGATCAGACGATCGACCACGTCCGCGTTCGACTCGAACGCGCCGTCGGGTACCGTCGCGCCACGCGACCGCAGCCCGTTTAGCAGCGACGTCCGCATGGCCGGCGTCACGGCGAAGGTCGTGCTGCCGAGGCTTCCACTCGACTTGAGCTGCAACGCCAGCGCCGTCAACGCATCGCGGAAGGCCGGCACCGCCTTGCCCAGCGCGGCCTGCAGCACCGCCCCCTGCTCCAGCGCCGCGCTGTCACGCGCCAGCACGTCGGGTGTGATGCCACCGCCACCGTAGACCACGCGACCCTTGTCGGTGCGGAACGCCTTGCGCTTGGCCACCATCGAATCCACTTCGCTGGTGAGCGAGTCGGCGCCGTCACCGGGGCGACGCGCCATACGATCGTCGCCGGCCTTGCTCCGCACCGAAATGCTGCGCCCCACCGGCGTGAACCACAACGACGTCGTGAGCTTGAGCGCACCCGCCGTGCCGGCATCGAACACACTTTGTGCACTCCCCTTGCCATACGTCGTGCTGCCGACGACCACGGCACGGTCGTGGTCCTGCAGCGCCCCGGCCACGATCTCCGCCGCGCTCGCGCTGCCGCGGTCCACCAGCACCACGATCGGCAACGTGGGCCACGCCTGCGGCAGCTTGTCGGTGAACGTGCGGTTCGACTCGGCCGTCCGCCCGCGCAACGTGACGATCTCCTGTCCGGGGTCCAGGAAGAGGTCACTCACGGCCGCCCCCTGCTCCACCAGCCCGCCGGGATTGCCGCGCAGGTCGAGCACCAGTGAGACCATCCCCATCTTCACCAGCGAGTCGACCCCCGCCTTCACCTCGTCGGCGGTGCTGTCACTGAAGACACTGACGTCCAGATAGCCCACGCGAGACGGCAGCATCGCCACCCGCTGCACCGCGCGCACGTGGATCACCTGGCGCGTGAGCGTGAAGGTCAGCCGCCCGTCCACGCGGGGACGCTCCACCGTGAGCACCACGCGCGTCCCCGCCACTCCCCGCAGCTTCGCCAGCGCCTCTTCCGACGTCAGACCCTTCGTCTCCATCGCATCGATCTGGATCACCCGATCGCCCGTCTGCAGCCCCGCCGCCTCCGACGGCGATCCCGGCAGCGGAGCAATCACGGTGATCCACCCGTCGCGCACGTCCATGCGCAGCCCCAGGCCAGCATACTGACCGGTGGTCTGCTCACGAAACCGCGCCAGTCGGTCTGCCACCAGAAACACGGAGTGGGGATCGTGCAGCTCGTCCACCATGCCGAGCATCGCATTCTTCCAGAGCGAATCGGCGGGGATCGAGTCGACGAATTGACGCTGGACCGTCTCGAGCACCTCGCCAAAGAGCCGGCGCCCGTCCACCGTCGACGCACCACCCGAGTCGAGCCATCCCGTGGCACCGGCGGGGCGCAGTGCATTGCTCATCAACCAGCCCCCGGACCCGAGGGCGACGCCGATGACGGCGGCAACGGTCGCGCTGCGGACCTTGTTCATGCCAGTACCTGTCGACGTGAGGTCCGCCGCGAGTCGGAGATCGCGGCGGTGCGACGAGCGCGACGCGTTCCGCTCATGCGGTAAGCACCGCGCGGACGCTCGTCTGTTCCATGACGACTGCCACCAGCCGTTCCGTCACGGCTGCCAGCGGCCCATCCGCCGGCACCGGCAGGATCGGCCCACATTCCGGGTGCTGGGCCTGCCATCCCGCGGTACCAGCCGCGCGATACGCGGCGCGCACGCGCGCATCGAAGGCGGGACCGTACCGCTCCAATCTGTCGGAGTGGCCACGTGCCGCGCGGCGCTCGAGTGCCACGTCGGCATCGAGCGTCAGCAGCAGCGTGAGATCCGGCACCACACGCCCGATCGCAAGCGTGTTGGCGGCGCGCACGAGCGCGTCGTCCAAACCATGCCCCGCGATCTGGTACGCATACGTCGAGACGAAGAAGCGGTCTGCCACCACCCATTCCCCGGCGACCAGCGCCGGCTCGATCACTTCGGCCACCACCTGCGCCCGCGCGGCCAGAAACAGCAGCACTTCGGTCGTCGGACTGATCATCGCATCCGGGTGCAGCAGCAGCGCGCGCACCTGCTGACCGACCTGCGTCTGGCCCGGCTCGCGGATCGTGTGCACGACCCGCCCCGTGGCACGCAACGCCTCCGCGACGAGAGGAAGCTGCGTCGTCTTGCCGACGCCGTCACCCCCCTCCAGCACGATGAGACGCCCGCGCGCCACGGCGACACTCATGACAGCGTGATGATCTTGCTCACCGCACCGGAGCGGATACCCTCGGAAATCCACTCGTTCACGCGCACCATCAGCTTGTCGAAGTTGATCTGCGCACTGTTGGCGCTCTGGTACGCCGTATTGGTCTGGAACGAGAGCATCAGCGTATTCAGCGACTCTTCCAGCTCCATCGGCGGGTTCTCGCCGCGTTCGAGGTACTCCTCGGCCTGCCCACGCAGCTCGGAGAGCTGGCGCAGCACGGGGGCCGCCTCGGCATCTTGCATGAGTGCGTCGTTGAAGCGCTTCAGCGCCTGGTACTCCGGTGACTGGCCGATCTGTCGGCCCAGGTCCTTGGCTTTCTCGTCGAGCATGTCCTGAATCCACTGCGAAGGGGGACTCGCCGGCCGGGACGGCCCGCGACGTGGCAAAAGTTACTCGGATTCAACGCGCTCTGAGTACCCGCTACGACCCCTGTGCGACGGCCGGGGTTGCCGCCGTGCGCCGGGCCAGCACGAACCGATCCCGGCCGAACTGGTCGGGAAGGAGCTGGACGTCGCGCCAGTCCGGACCCGTCACGCAGGCCAGCGCCTCGGCTGACCGGCGCGCATCGATCTCCATGAGGAGGACCCCACTGGCCGTGAGACGAGCCGTGCACTGCGCGACGAGCGCGCGGATCACGGCCATCCCATCCTCGCCGCCGAACAGCGCCAGCGCCGGTTCCCAGTCGCGCACCGCTGCCGGCAGCGCCTCCGCCTCGCCGAGGGCGATGTACGGCGGGTTCGACACCACCACGTCCACCTGTTCGTCGCCGAGGGGCTCGAGCAGACTGCCGAGCAGGAACTCGGTGCGGGCATGGTCGCGGCGCAGGAGGGAGCGGGCATTCATCTCGGCCACGTCGATGGCGTCGGGGCAGATGTCGGAGCCGATCACGCGACCGGCCTCGCTTTCCTGCGCCAGCGCGAGGGCGATCGCGCCTGAGCCCGTGCCGACGTCCACGACCGTGCTGCCCGGGGCGATGAACGGGAGCGCCAGCGTCACCAGCTCCTCCGTCTCGGGCCGCGGAATGAGGACTCGCTCGTCGACATGCAGGAACAGATGCCGGAAGGCGGCGCGGTTGGTGGCGTACGGCATCGGGGCACCGGCAGCGCGAAGCGTCACGGCGGCGTCAGCGGCGTCGATGAGCAGGTCCCCTGGCCCATCCTCCGCGTGCATCGCGGCCCAGGATCGCGGCGCGTCGTGCAGGGCGGCAAGCAGTTCGCGCGCCTCGGAGAGCGGGTCGTCCACGGCACCGGTGAGTCGCGCGGCCAACCAGTCGCGCAGCGCCGCGACAGTGCCCGGGCGCCCCTCAGCCACCCAGCCGCTCCCGTACCTCGGCTTCCTGCAGTGCCTCGATGAAGGGACCGATGTTGCCGTCCAGCACCGACTGCATGCCGTGCAGCGACAGCCCGATCCGGTGATCGGTGATGCGGTCCTGCGGGAAGTTGTAGGTGCGAATCTTGGCCGAGCGGTCGCCGGTGCCGACCTGCGCGCTGCGCATCTTCGACCGCTCCGACTCGAGGGCCGCGAGGCGCGCGTCGAGGAGACGGGAACGCAGCACCTGCATGGCCTTGATCTTGTTCTGCAGCTGCGACTTCTGGTCCTGCTGGCTCACCACGATCCCACTCGGCATGTGCGTGATACGCACGGCGGAGTCGGTGGTGTTGACACTCTGGCCGCCGGGCCCCGAGGAGCGGAAGACATCGATGCGCAGGTCCTTCTCGTCGATGTGCACGTCCACCTCTTCCGCTTCCGGCAGGACGGCGACGGTCGCGGCGGAGGTGTGAATGCGCCCCTGTGCCTCGGTGGCGGGGACGCGTTGCACGCGGTGCACGCCCGACTCCCACCGCATGGTGCCGAACGCGCCGCTGCCGTCGATTTTTGCGACGACTTCCTTGATGCCGCCGAGTGTGCCGTCGGACATCGACATCATCTCGATGCGCCAGCCCTGACGGGCGAAGAAGCGCTCGTACATGCGCCAGAGATCGGCGGCGAAGAGGGCGGCCTCGTCGCCGCCGGTGCCGGCGCGGATCTCGATGATCGCGGGGCGATCGTCGAGGGGATCACGGGGAATGAGCAGTGGCTTGAGCTCGTCGTCGAGCTCGCCCAGTCGCGTCTCGAGCCGGGCGACCTCGGCAACGCCCTCGGCAGCGAAGTCGGCGTCGTCGCCGGCGGCCAGGTCGCGCGCCTCCTCCAGCTCGCGTTCCAGCTGCCGCACCTCGACGGCAAGCCGGACCACGTCCTGCAGCCGCTGATGTTCCTTGCCGAGCGTGGCGAGGAGCCGGGCGTCGCGGACCGTGCGCGGGTCGAGCAGTTCCTGCTCCACGACAGCCGCTCGGGCGACGGCGTCGTCGAGGCGATCACGCAGGCTCATCGGGGATCGGTCACCGGCACGGACGATTGCATAAGTTGAAGGAAGCAAACAGTTTGGACCGCTGAACTCAAGCGCGTCGGCGGGGTATCCATCGTTGTCGGCACGTGGTGCAGGTGCAGGATGTGGCGCTGGCGTGATCGCGGGGTCGTGATCAGCCGGCGCGTTCCACGTCCGACATCCCTTTTCCCGGAGTTCTTCATGCGTCTCGCACTGGCTCGTCGCACCTGGTCGTCGATTGGAGCCGTCGCGCTGCTTGGACTGGCATTGACGGGCCGTCCGACGGTTGCGCATGCGCAGACTACATCGCCGATGCGCATCAGCGTGTCGATTCAGCGTCAGGCCACCGGCCCGATCATCACCATCACCGGTGCCAACTTCACGGCCAACGGCCCGGTGAAGTTGACCGGATCACCGCCGCCGAACACCAGTCAGGCGATGGCATTCGGTCCGATCAAGGCCGATGCGAACGGCACGTTCAGCGTGCGAAAGGAAATGGAGTGCACGTCGAAGAGTCAGGACGACGGCTTTCTCGAGGTGACGTTCACGGCCGTTGACGAAACGAGTTCGCGCCGGAGTACGGCACGTGAGAACGCGACGCCGTGGATCTGTCGATAGGCTGACCGGCAGACGAGGCAGGGCGCCCCCCGACCAGGAGACCGGTCGGGGGGCGAGTCGTGTGCGCGGCAGCATCCGCCGGCAACGCCGCGGGTCACCCCTGCTGGCGCGGGCGTTGGCTGGCCACGACGAGTCTCGCCTCGCCACGCGTGAGCGGCAGCAACTGGGCCAACCGGTCCATGTCCACCGGCTTCACGAAATGCGCGTCGAAACCGGCCCGCATCGCCTGCGCGAGATCGGGCGTCGACCCCCAGCCAGTGACTGCGATGATGAGCATCGCCTCGCCGCCCTTCCGTGAGCGCAGGGCCTCGCAGACATCGTAGCCGTTCAGGACGGGCAGCCCGATGTCGAGCAGCACGACATCAGGATTGAAGCGCGCCGTGCCCGCCAGCGCCGCTTCACCGTCATATGCGGTCTCCATCTCGAAGCCGCGCAGCCGCAGCACTGCGGCCAGCGTGTCGGCACCGTCACGGTTGTCGTCCACCACCAGAATCCGGCGCGCCGGGACGGCAGGCAAGGGCGCCGGGTTCACCGGGACCACTGCGCTCGGTTGCTCTGACGAGAGCGGCAGGCACACGACGAACTCGGTGCCCGTGCCCCGCCCTTCGCTGCGCGCCGTCACGCGGCCGCCGTGCATCTCCACCAGTGCCTGCGCGAGCGACAGCCCAATGCCCAGTCCGCCTTGCGAGCGCTCCAGTGCCGACTCCACCTGGCCGAACATCTCGAAGATGCGCGGCAGGTGCGCGGCGTCGATCCCGATGCCGGTGTCGCGCACCCGCACCGTGACCTCGCCGTCGGCATGCTCCGAGGTGATGGTGATCTCGCCCCCAGGCTCGGTGTACTTGGCCGCGTTCGTGAGCAGGTTGCCGAACACCTGTGCCAGCCGCACCAGGTCACCGTCCAGGACGGCCACCGGCTCGGCAAGCCGGACGGTGAGCGAATGGCGCGCCGCGTCGAGCAGCGGCCGCGCGATCTCCATCGCCTGCGCCAGCACCTGCGGCAGCGACACGCGCTCCCGGCGGAGGTCCAGCTTGCCGCTGCTGATGCGCGAGGCGTCCAGCAGGTCGTCGAGGAGCCGCGCCATGTGCGTGATCTGCCGGTCGATCACCGACTGGCACCAGACCATCTCCGGATCGTCATATCCCTTGATCCGCAGCACGGAGACGGCATTGCGGATCGGCGCCAGCGGGTTGCGCAGCTCGTGCGCGAGGGTTGCGATGAAGTGGTCCTTGCGTGTATGCGCGTCACGCAGTGCCAGCTCGGCGCGGCGCTGCTGCGTCACGTCCTCGAACACGGTGTACACCTCGTACGGCTGCGGCTCACCGCGACGCGTGAGCGGCACCGCATCGACCCGCAGCCAGCGATACTCCTGCTCCTCCCAGTTGTACACGCCCATGATGACCCCGTGCACCGGCTGGCCGGTGCGGAGCGACACCGACGCGGGATGATCGGCGCCGGGAAAGAGCGAGCCGTCTTCGCGGATGGTGTGTCGCTCCTCCTGATCCGGTGCGCTGCCCAGCATCGCCTCGCGGGGGCGTCCGAGGAGGCGTTCCGCCGCCGGGTTCATCGCGATGATGGTGCCATCCTGTGCATGGTGCACCACGCCCTGCAGCATCGTCTCCGCCAGCAGGCGATGCCGCGCCTCGCTCGCGCGCAATGCCTCCTGCGCCTGCATCTGCGCGGTGACCTCGCGCGCCGTGCCAATCACCTGCTGCGGCACCCCTGCGGCATCGCGGCGCAGCACCGCGTCACGCACCTCGATCCACGCCCACTCACCGGTCGCCGCCAGCATGCGATGCCGGAACTCCGCAATCCCGCCGTCGGGCAGCGTGTACAGCCGCCCGACGTGCACGGCCATGCGGGGCAGGTCGTCCGGATGCATGAGCTCGTGCACGGTGTCGAGCGTCATCGCTGGATGCGTCGCGGCCGAATAGCCAAGCATGGCGGCTATCGGCCGTGTGTTGAACACCACCCGGAGCGGGTGCAGGTCGCAGACGTAGAGCGTGACCTCATCGCTCGTCGCCACCGGCCGTTCGCTCTGCACCGGGAACAGCGAGGTCAGCGCCTGCACCAGGGGTTCAGGCATCCAGTGCCTCAGCCCGGGGATCCGAGCCCTCCGGCTCACGGGCATCAGACACGCGGCCGCCACGTGAGAAGGCGCCAACGGATGCGGCACGTCGATCACTGTTCATTCCGGTCCCCGGGTTCGAACAGGTCGTGGTGTGGTGCTGGTCGCACCGCGGTCCGTGGCAGGGTTGCGCTGACACCACAATCGGTGGCGACGCTGAACCGACCCGTGCGCACGATCCCTCAAGATAGCGCCCGGTGAACGGGCGTGCCATTCGCGACGCCGGAACGCAGCTGCGGCACACCGTTCGCTTCCGTCGTGTCAGGGCTGCGGTCCCGCGCTCTCGCGCCGGTATCGGTCTGCAGCGTAGACGATCGCGGCATGGCCGGGAAGGACTGCCGCAGCGATCTCGATCGCACTCACGGCATGACCACGCAACACGGCACCAGCCGTGCCGATCACCGCCATCAGCAGCAGCCATCGCAGTGCGTGGCGCAGCCCGCGCGGTGCGCCACGTCGCCACACGGACACTGCCGCCACCGCGGCCAGCAGCCACGCCGGATTGAGCACGGCGACACTCGGATTGTCGCTCATGTACACATGTCGCGTTGCAAACCAGGCCAGCAGCAGCACGCTGCCGACTGCGCTGCAGAGCACGGCCCAGACGATCATGGCGAGCGCCGCGCTGCGCCGCCCCAGCCGCACGGCCCCCAGCAACACGGCGCCGAGCAGCACGCCGATGACGACCGCAATGCCGATTCGCGGTGCAACGCCGGCCGGCTCTGCCGCTCGCGTGGCGGTGTAGAGCGTACCACGATCCACGGCCAGTGGACGGACCGGGAGCCCCTCCGCTGCGGGCAGTTCGATGCGGCGCACCGACGCCGCCAGCGATGCCGGCAGGAACGCCTCCTCCCACCCGGTCAGCAAAGCATCGGAGTCGACGCCCAGCACCAGCTGACTGCCCAGATACAGCGGCGTGCTGTAGGCCAGCAGGCGGCGGGTGTGCCAGCGGTAGCTGCCCTGCCCCGGCTGCGCGCGCATCGCCACACCCAGGACGCCGCCGGTGACCGCATCGATCGCGTCGCGCGCGCGGGTGCTGCAATTGTCGCGGTAGTAGTCGTAGCGGTAGTACCTGTTCGCCTCGAGCGCATTCTCGGCGAGCGTGCGCACCAGGCGCTGCGACTGCGACGGCGTGAGCTGCAGCTCCTGCACCGACACCGTGCGGTTGAGCGCGCGGTACTGCCGGAGCGTCTGCTCCATGGTCACCGGCTCCATCCAGTAGCGCGTATCGCCGGTGAGGAAGCGTCCGATGAAGTTCGGCTGATCGAAGTCGAACATGCCCCAGTTGTAGACCAGCGGCTGTCCGAAGGTGTCGTCCCAGACCACGATCGCGTTGTGCCCGAACTTCTCGAACACTTCGTCGCCCTGTCCCATCGTCAGCAGCAGCACCGGACGGCGCGACCAGTCGATCTCCTGCTGCGCATGCAGGGCCGGCGCCACGGCACCGAGTGCCGCGAGCAGCACGACGACGTGCCGCGCGACACGCTGCCACGCCTGCGCCAGCGCCAGCGCTCGCGCCAGCCCTCGCATCACAGGCGGACTTCCTTCCCCTCTTCGGCGCTCCGGTAGATCGCCTCCACCAGTCGTTGCACGACCACCTGATCCACCGGCGGCTCGTAGGCGACGTCGCCGTTCAGCACCGCAGCAAAGTGGGCCAGCTCGGCGCGGTAACTCTGGATGAAGGCACTGTCCCGCTGCGCGGCGCCCGACGGCGAGACGTCCACGGCGCGGCCGTTCAACTCCTTCACCACGCGCAGTGGTGCGAGACGCGCCGTGCCCTTGCTCGCGAGGACCTCGAACCACCACCGATCCTCCTCGCCCACGTAGCCCCAGGCCGTGTCGATGGCCACGCTCAGGCCCGACGCGTAGTGCACGTGCACGAACATCGCATCCTCCACCGCCCGCACACCGCTGCCGCGCTCCATGCTCGCGGTCACCCGCACCGGATCGGGGAAGTCGGCCAGCCAGCAGGCCAGATCCAGCAGCGGCACGCCCTGATCGAGGAAGATGCCGCCACCGGCCTCCGCCCGACGCGACCGCCATCCCGCATCCCCGCGCCGCGTCTTGTACGCACCCGCACGAATCGCGATGAGTCGTCCCAGCTCGCCGCCGTGGATGAAGCTCTCGAGATTCTGCACCTCGGTCCGGAAGCGGTGGTTGTGGCCGACCAGCACCTTCACGTCGTTCTTCTGCGCGGCGGCGAGAATGCGCTCGACCCCCTTGGTGGACAGCGCCAGCGGACGCTCGCAGAGCACGTGGCGCTTGCTCTTGAGCGCCGACAGCACGTGCGGCTCGTGGAGGTGGTTCGGCGTCGAGATCAGCACCGCGTCGAGCTCCTCGAACTCCAGCAACTCCTCGATGTCGGTGAACGTGTCGGGCACGCTGAAGCGATCGGCGAGGGCACGGACCTTGGCGCCGTCATTATCGCATAATGCAACCAACTGGACGCCGCGCATCTTCGAGAGTACGGGCAGGTGGGCGAGCTGGGCAATGGCGCCGGCGCCAATGACACCGATTCGGAGAGCTGGCTTGGACATACCGGAAAAGTAGGAGGACGAACGCGCCGGGGAGGCGCCCGGCGGACGCATCGCGGGTCAGAGCAGTGGGGCGAGCCGAGTCCCGGGATAATACGCGGCGAGGATGGCGCGGGCATCCTGTCCGGCGCGCGCGCGCCCGATCGCGCCCCATTGCGACATGCCCACGCCGTGCCCATTGCCCGCGCCGCGGAGCACGACCTGCCCCTGCCCTGCCTCCAGCGAAAAACTCGTGCTGGGCAGGATGTCGCCGCCCGTTCGCAGCAGCAGCCGGATGTCGTTGCCTCGCACCGTCACCGCGCCGGCACTGGTCTCGAGCTCCAGCACGGTCACACGCCCCGACGCCCCCCGTGCGGACACGCGTACGCCTCGCACCTCGGCCCGGCTGCTGGTGCCGATCTCCTTCCCGTGTTGCGCCAATCGCTGCGTCAGCTCCTGCAGCGTGAAGCGGCGCTCCCACGTGCGCGTGCCTCCCGCATCGCAGTAGCACCGGCCGTCGGGCAGGCGGTCATCCACCGGGCGGAGGTACGGTTCCGCCCCGCGCCGCCAGAACACCTCGTCGAGGGCGGCCGTCACCGTGCCGCCGTGCGCATGATACGGCGCGGTGATGATGCGGTCGGCCCACGTCAGCACCAGCCCCCGCGTGTCGCGCACCGCGGCGTCGGTCTCGGGTCGCTCCACCGACATGCCGCCATAGACCTGATCGGCCACCGTCGCGACGACGTCGTACAGGGGGCGGCGTTCGCCCATCCGCGCCGCCGCGTACGTGCGGGCGGCCACCGCCTGCGCCTGCAGCGCCGCGCGGTCGCGCGGGTCACGCGAGCCGATCTCGCCCGGAAGCACACCGCGCAGATACTCGTCGAGATCGACGCGGTTGATCACGGCGAAGCCGCCCGCGTCCGGCACCACGTCGATGCCCCCGCGATACGGGCGTCCGCTCCAGACACTGCGAGCCGTGCCATCACCCGGCGGCATGCTCGCCACCCGTGCCAGCAGCACCCGGATCGTCAGATCGCTTTGCGGCCTGCGCCCCACTGTGGTCGCCACCGCGGCGCCCGTCGTACCGCCGGCGCGGACCGGCACCGCGACGCTGCCGCAGAGCAGCAGCAGCAGCGCGATCCGGCATCGAGTCTCAGCCCTTGGCAGCGCGAATGGCATCGGTGAGTCGTTCGAGCGTGTCGGCGACGACGTCGTCACCGTGCGCCGCGCTCATGAACGCCGCCTCGAACGCCGACGGCGCGAGGTACACCCCGCGCTCGCGCGCGGCATGAAAGAAGCGATTGAACAGCGGCACATCACTCCGACGCGCCTCGGCGAAATTCGTGACCGGCCCCGGATGGAAGAAGAAGCCCCACATCGTCCCCGCGTGCGATGCCGAGAAGGGCACGCCTTCGCCGGCCATGATGTCGCGCAGCCCCTGCACCAGCGCCCCCGTGCGCCGCTCCACGATCGCGTGCAGCTCGGGCGTGAGTGCAGTGAGCGTGGCGAGGCCGCCGGCCATCGCCAGCGGATTGCCGCTCAGTGTGCCGGCCTGATACACCGACCCACTCGGCGCCACCTGCTGCATCAGCTCGCGCCGGCCGCCGTACGCCGCCACCGGCAGCCCACCGCCGATCACCTTGCCAAACGCCGTCAGGTCGGGCGTGACACCGAAGCGCTCCACCGCCCCGCCCCACGCGATGCGGAAGCCCGTCATCACCTCGTCGAACACCAGCAGCGCCCCCGTCTCGTCGGCGATCTGGCGCAGCCCCGCGAGGAACCCCGGCAGCGGCTCGATGAAGCCGGCGTTGCCGATGATCGGCTCGATCAGGATCGCGGCCAGCGGCACCTGCGCCGCGACGGCCCGCACCGCGTCGAGGTCGTTGAACGGCGCCGTGTACGTCAGCGCCGCGAGCGCCGCCGGCACGCCAGGCGAATTGGGCAGGTTCAGCGTCGCCACGCCGGAGCCGGCCTTCACGAGAAACGAGTCGGCGTGGCCATGGTAGCAGCCGTCGAACTTGAGGATCGCATCGCGCCCCGTGGCCGCCCGCGCCACACGCGCGATGCTCATCGCCGCCTCGGTACCGCTGCTGGTGAAGCGCAGCATCTCGATGTGCGGCATGCGCTGCACGATCAACTCGGCCAGCTGCACTTCGAGCCCGGTCGGGATGCCGAAACTGGTGCCCCGCTGCATCACCTCGTGCAGCGCATCCAGGACCACCGGTGGGGCATGGCCGAGTACCAGCGGGCCCCAGCTCAGCACGTAGTCGATGTAGCGATTGCCGTCGGCATCCCAGATGTACGGCCCTTCGCCGCGCTGCACCACGAACGGCTCACCACCCACGCCGCCGAACGCACGCACCGGCGAGTTCACGCCGCCGGGAAAGAGCCGGCGCGCCCGCGCCATGATCGCCTGTGATTCCGAAGTCATGATGCCCGTCGCCGTCATCGTCCAAAGCTCCCGATCGAGGAAGAGGCCATCAGCGGCAGCGTGCGTGATGCCTGCGCGCGGGCCACGAGGGCCGGCGGCAGCAGCACGATCCCCGTCGGCGTGGCCTCGAAGTCGTAGTCGTCAATCACGTCGGTGATCACTGCCTCGACCAACGCACCAGCCGGCGCATCGGTGTCGAGGTGCGTCACCCCATCGATGTCATCGGCCTGCCACGGCGCACGCGCCACGGCCAGCTCGTCGTCACTGCCGGCGCGGTCCACCAGCAGGTGCACCGTGCGGCCGATGTGCCGCTCGTACCGCTCCGCCGTGATCGCCGACTGCACCCGCTGCAGCATGTCGAGCCGCTCGTGCTTCACCTCGTCGGGCACGTCGTCGATCATGGTCGCGGCGGCCGTCCCTTCCTGCGCGCTGTAGGTGAAGGCGCCCACGCGGTCGAACTGCATTTCGGCCAGGAAGTCGAGAAGGATCTCGAAGTCCTCGTCGGTCTCACCCGGGAAGCCCACGATGCAGGTGGTGCGGATCGTGAGATCGGGGACGGCGTCGCGGAAGCGCGCCACCTTCTCGGCAATCACGCGGCGGCGTTCCGGGCGACGCATGCGCGTCAGCACGGCGTCACTGCCATGCTGCACCGGCATGTCGAGATAGGGCAGGATGCGCGGGTTGTTCGCGACGACCTCGAGGAAACGCGGCGTGATGCCGGCGTTGTAGAGATAGAGATTCCGGAACCATGGGATGTCGGTCTCCCGCAACAGCGCCTCCAGCAGCTCGGGGAGCGCGGTGCCATCGCGTCGGTCACGCCCGTAGTGCGCCAGATCCTGCGCCACCAGGCTCACCTCGCGCGCGCCTTGCAGCTCCAGCAGCTGCGCCTCGCGGATCACGTCGGCCAGCGCGAAGCTGCGGTGCTTGCCGCGCATCAGCGGGATGGCGCAGAAGGCGCAGCCGTGGTCGCATCCTTCGCTCACCTTCAGGTACCGCACATGCGGCGCGTCGCCACTGAACAGGCGCTCACCGGGATGCATCATCGGCGCGGCGTCGATCAGCCCGCGCTGCTGCAACTGCGGGATGAGCTGATCCACGTCGGTGGTGCCGAGGAACAGGTCCACCTCGGGGATGGCCTCGGCCAGTTCGTCCTTGTGGCGCTGCACCATGCACCCGAGGGCGACGACCGCCTGACAGGCGCCATCGATCTTGTGGCGGGCCGCGTCGATGATGGCATCGATCGACTCCTTCTTGGCCGCGTCGATGAAGCCGCAGGTGTTCACGACGATCACCTCGGCCGCGGCGAGGTCGTCGGTGTGCTCGCCGCCGTACGCCGCGAGCTGTGCCAGGTACCGTTCCGTGTCGACCGTGTTCTTGTCGCAGCCCAGCGTGATGAAGCCGATTTTCATGGTCGTAACTTACCGGGCCCGGGCGCGGGGTGGAGTCGGGCACAGGAGCGAGCTCCGCTGCCGGGGGCATATATTCCCCTGCCTCAGGCACGCATCTCCCGGGCCCGCGCACATGTCCCAGCTCCCGCTCGACCAGAAAATCGCGTCACTGCGCCGCTTCGCCCGGTTCTTCGCCCAGCGCCTTGGCGCACTCGAGGCGGGGCCGGCCGGCAGCTCGTACTCGGCCACCGAGATGCGGGTGCTGGCCGAACTGGCGCAATACGAGCTGCGTACCGTGACGGCGCTGAGCCGGTCGCTCGGGTTGGATGCCGGGTACCTGAGCCGGGTGCTGCGCCGGCTGGAGACCACGGGCATCGTCGCCCGTTCCGCCGACGCGGCCGACAGCCGCCAGCAGCCCATGTCGCTGACCGCTGCGGGCCGAGTGGAGGTGGCCACGCTCGAGTCCATCACGACCGCGCGCTATGGCTCGCTGGTGCGTACGCTGCCGCCGCATGTCCATGCGCCGATTCTCGACGCGATGGAGCGGATCGAGGGGGCATTCAGCAGCGACGTGCCAGGCCGCGACGCATCGCCGTATCTGCTGCGACCGCATCGCATGGGCGACGTGAGCCTGGTGACGCAGCGGAGCATTGCTTCGGCGATGGAGGAGTTTGATTTCGGCGGCAGTTACGAGAGCGTCGTGCTGACTCTCGCTGCACACTTCCTCGACGGCTTCGATGCAGCACGGGAGTGTGTCTGGATCGCGGAGCGCAACGAGGTGCCGGTGGGCAGTGTCTTCGTGCGACGCGTGACTGATGACAGTGCCGAGCTTCTGCTGCTGCACGTGGAGTCACCGGCGCGCGGCATCGGGATCGGGCGGCGACTGATCAGCGAGGCGATCGCGTTTGCCAGGCGCGCCGGGTACGGCACGGTGCAGCTCGAGCTGCATGACGTGATGAAGACGGCGCGGCTGTTGGTTCATGGCGCCGGGTTCCGGCATGTGAGCGCGGTGGCGGATGACCGGTTCGGGCGCGGATTGCAGCGGCAGCTGTGGCGGGTGGGGCTGCGTGAGGAGCGGGTTGGCGAGTAGGCGGCGTGATGGTCGGGCAGCTCGTGGCGAAGGTCGTGTGCGCGGTAGACGGTGGCCATGCCGCCGGCGCCGAGTTCTGCGCCGGGACCCCTTGGTCTGGACCGCGGGTCTGCAGCAGGCGTCCTTTCACACGTCCGACCATCCCCAACCCCTTCGCCCCATGACACGTCGTCACGACCGAGATCTCGAGCGCACCTACTCTCGAGCGCAGTTCGTCGCCAAGCTCCGCCGTCTCGCAGACGCGTTGGAAGCAGAAACCGCATTCAGCATCCAGGTGGCCGGGGAACGGCTCCGCGTGCCGGCCGACGCCGCGTTCAACATCGAACACGAGCGGGCCGACGGCGTGGAAGAGCTGGAGTTTCAGGTGCGCTGGCCCATCGCCACCGCATGACGCTCTGACGCCACGCCGTCGCCAGCGGGGAGTGGCTGCGCGCGAACATGTCCTGCGGTCGCCCGGCGTCGACCCGCTGACCCGCCCGAGCACGAGCGGGCCCACGGCGCACCGCGGTCTGCAGCGGTGGCACCGTGACCGGTGGGCGTGTTGCTTACCCGACGGAGTGAATATATTTTTATATATATGCCCCGCTCTGTCTCCGGTGCCGTCCGGCACACCTCGCAGCACCCTCCGGCCACCCCGCCCCGCCCTGAGCGCGTCGGCGTCTATCTGAAGCTGGATACCGCCATCGTCGACTGGTTCCGCCAGGCAGGCCCCGGCTATCAGGCGCGCATCAACGAGGTGCTGCGACAATTCGTGCACGGCGTCACTGACCCGGACCACTCGCGATCCACCGTCGAACAGGCGCAGCTGCTGTTCGAGCAGTACCACGCGCAGTGCTTCTGGCACATGCGACGCGATCTGATCGTCACCGAGCGGGACGTGGCGGCGATCGTGCACGGTCTGCGGACACATGGCGGACGCGCCGGATTTCTGGCGGCGGAAGACCTGTGCCGCTGACGGACTATCAGCGCGACGTCCTGCGCCTGCTCGCCTCGAACCGGAGCCCGGACAGCTACGTGGCCGGCGGCACGATCGTGAATCAGGGCGACGCGACGCCGCGCTTTTCCAACGACATCGACCTGTTTCACGACCCCGACGCCAGCGTGGTCGCCTGCGCGGCCGTCGACAGCACAACGCTCGAGGCCCACGGATATCGGGTAACCCGACTGCTCGACGGACGGTCGTTCATCCGGGCGACGGTAAAACGTGACGCACGCACGGTGCTGATCGACTGGGCGACCGACTCGGCATTTCGCTTCTTTCCCGTCGTCGCGGATACGGAGATCGGCTACCGGCTGCATTCGATCGATTCGGCGACGAACAAGTGTCTGGCCCTCGCCGGTCGCACCGAAGTCCGGGATGTGATCGACGTCCTCACCCTGCACGACTCGACGCTGCATCTCGGTGCGATCGTCTGGGCCGCATGCGGCAAGGATCCCGGCTTCACTCCCGACCTGCTGCTGGACCTCGTCGCGCGCAACGCCCGTCTCACCCCGGATCTGCTGGCGCGGGAGGCGCTCCGCGAGCCCATCGATCCAAAGCAGCTCAAGCTCCGCTGGCTGGACGCGCTCGCGGAGGCGCGGGCGCTCATCCGGACGCTGCCTGCCGCGGAACTCGGCTGCGTCTACGTCTCGGCCGCTGGTGTCGTCGGGCGGGTCCCGCAGGCGGGCGATCACGCGCGCGCCGGGTCGGTGCGCGGCGCGGTGCCGGTGGTGGTGCAGGTACGCGGAAGGATCACGGAGGATGATTCTGAATCGGTGCGGCAACCCATGAGTGGATCAGCCGAGCGTCAGAACATGTGAAGCCGCGCCCGGTACGTGGCCCCCACCCGCACCATCGTGCCGTCGGCGAGCTGCACCTCCCAATCGCCATCAGGACGTGTCACCACCTCGCGGACCTCGTCGCGGCGCACCATCACGGACCGATGCACGCGGACCCACCGCGCGGGATCGAGTTCCCGTTCGAGCGCGCGCAGCGAATGGCGCACCAGATGCCGGGCACCTTGCGCGTGCAGCACGACGTAGTTGTCGTCGGCCTCGATCCGTGTGACCGCGCTGACAGGCACCAGCAACCGCCGGCGACCGCGGGTCACCACGAAGCGTTCACGCCAGCGTCGACGGGCATCTGCCACCACCTGTGGCTCGGCGGCATCACCGGTGGTCGCGTCGTCATGTCCACCAGTACTCTCGCCCTCCCCACGCCCACGTCGCCCCACTGCGGCCCTGGCACGCTCGAGCGCGCGGGCCAGGCGCACGGCGTCGTACGGCTTGAGGAGAAAGTCCACGGCCTCCAGATCGAATGCCGGCACCGCCGCCGTCGGATCGGCCGTCACGAACACGATGAACGGCGTGAGCTCCAGCCCCTCGGCACCCCGCTCCAGCAGGCGTCGCGCCACATCGAAGCCGTCGCCACCCGGAATGCGCACGTCCAGCAGCAGCACGTCCGGTGACAGCGCGCGCGCCGCCCGTATGGCGCCAGGCACATCTTCCGCCTCTCCCACGACCGCGATCTCGTCATGCGCCGAGAGCAGGGCGCGCAGCCGGCGCCTGGCGAGCGGTTCGTCGTCCACGATGAGGACGCGCAGCGCGTCCGATCGGACCGCATCACCCGGCGGCGCGCTGCGAGTCGTCGTCATGCGGAGACGCGTGGGGTGGTGTGCCATGGCAGTTCGATCACGACTTCCGCACCGCCCGTGGCGCGTGAGTGCAGCGCGAAGGTATGCGCCCCGGGATACAGCGTGTCCAGCCGTTCACGCGTGTTGCGCAGCCCGATCCCCTCCCGCACGGGCACATCGCCAAGACCAGCGCCATCGTCGCGCACGCGCAGTACCAGTCGCCGTTCACCGGCAGCGACGGACACCTCGGCGTGCAGCGTCACGGTGCCGGGACCGGGCCGACGACCGATGCCGTGCTCCAGCGCATTCTCCACCAGTGGCTGCAGCAGCATGGTCGGCACCCGCGCCACATGTGCCTCTGCCGGCACATGATACGCCACCTGCAGCCGGTCGCCGAAGCGCATGCGTTGCAGGTCGAGGTACATCGTCAGCCGCGCCAGTTCATCGGCGAGCGCATGCTCCGCCGAACGTCCGTCGCTCAGGGTGGTGCGCAACAGGTCGCCCAGCGTCACCAGCATCGCTTCGGCGGCGGCCGGGTCGTCGCGCACCAGCTGTGCAATGCCGTTGAGGGTGTTGTGGAGAAAGTGTGGCTGCAGTTCGAGCGCCAATGCATGCAGCCGCGCCGCCTTCAATGCCACATCGGCGCGTTCTGCCTGTGCGAGCGCCTGCAGGGCAATGACGCGCCGCCGCCAGACCCAGTACACGAGTGAATACACGGTGAACACGATCACATTCACTTCGAACTGCCCGGCAACGTCGTCGAGCGAGCGGGCAAAATTCCACCCAGCTGCCCACTCGGCCAGCGCGAGCATCGGCAGGCCGGCCGCGAGCATCGCCGCGGCCACACCCACCACCGCCGCCACCCGCGCCGCCATGCGGACGGCCACATGTCGCACGCGATGACTGCGGTCGAGCAGATGCACCAGCAGCCACGCCCCCGTCACGAACGACACCGTGCCGATACTGCGCGACACGATGAACTGCCCGAGCGCCGGCCCGCGCAGTTCGTGGCGCACACTGATGAACGCCAGCGCCATGATGCCGACGTCAAAGAGCGCGATCAGCGCCCATGCCCGGCGATGGATCGCCGGGGCGAGTGCGGTCGTATCCGGAGAGGTGGTACGTGGCATCAGCGGTGCAGCATGACGTGTGGTCTGGAGTCAGGGTCAGGGACGGAGCGCGCGGTCCGCGGCATCGCGAATGGCATCGGCCGCGCGGTCACCACCGGCGTTGGCGACCGTGGCCACGGCGATACCGCGTTGCGGGTCGAGCAGCGTCACGACGTGAAAGGTACCGGCGCTTCCCTCGTGAAAATGCACGGTGCTCATGACGTTTTGCTGCACGCCCCACCCCATGGCGTAGTCCCCGTCTGCCTCGTGCAAGACGCGGATCGTCGTGGCGCGCAGGACATCATCGCGTCCGGCGAGGCCACGCACGTGCATCTGCAGGAAGCGCGCGTAAGCGGACATGGTCATCGACAGGTCACCAGCCGGGGCGAGGGCCGCCGGGATGGCGATGATGCGGTTGTCGGTGGGGTCGTGCGATTCCCACGAGCCCCCATCGGCCACGTGGCCCCATGGAGCCGAGCCGGCGAGCCCCGGCCAGCCGATGCGCACCGCGCGTGCCGGAATGCCCAGTGGGTCGAAGAGTCGCTCCTGCAGCAGCCGTTCCCACGGTCGGCCGGTGGCACGCTCGGCAATGGCCACCGCAATTCCGTAGCCGGCGTTGGAGTAGATGAACTCTCCCGCGCGTCCGGCAGGTGGTCGCCGCAACACCCACGCGGCAAACGCCAGCCGCTGCTCGGCGGGCGTGCCGCGCCGCGTGTCGTCCGGCATGCCGAGAATCTCGTCGGGTGACATGAACTCGGCGACACCCGAGCGGTGTGTGAGCAGCTGACGAAGCGTCACGGATCGCCACGCCGCCGGCATGCCAGCGGCGAGTTCCGGGAAGCTCGAGCCGATCGTCCGGTCCCAGGTGAGCACGCCGTCCTCCACGAGGGCGCCGAGCAGCGTGGCGGTGATCGCCTTGCTGTTCGAGCCGAGGTGAAAGTGATCGTCGGCGGTGACGGTGTCGGTCGCGGTCAGGCGTCGCACACCGAACGCGTGGGTCACCGGCGGGCCGTCGAGCGTGACCCGGGCGCCTGCCACGGCGGGCAGGCTGGCCTTCGCGCGCGCGCGACCGAGCTGCCGGCCGAACGGCGTGTCGGGTGTGAGGCCGGGCATGGTGCCGCTCAGCGCAGGAGGCGTCGACTGGTAACCGCCGATCAGGGTGGTGAACGGGATAGCCGCGAGGGAGAGCAGGAATCGGCGCATGATGACGGCGGGTGCGGGACGCGATCGACGTGGACACCGATCAGTCTTCTCCACCTGCAGCCGGTTGACCAGCCGCCATGTCGTGAACGGGCAGTCAGGTGGGGCAAACGTGCGTTGGGGACATCCACCGGTTCGAGGGGGCCGGGTCAAGGGGTCTTTCAAGGGGTCGATCTTTCAAGGGGTCCCTTTCAAGGGGTCAGAGTCCTTGATGGATGATTGCAACAAGGGGTCAGAGTCCTTGACCGGTTAATCGGCAAATCCTTCCAAGGACTCTGACCCCTTGATGGACCGGTGCATCAAGAACTCTGCCCCCCTTGATGGGTGGATGATGAACTCTGACCCCTTGAAGGATGCGCGCATCAAGGACTCTGACCCCTTGATCGGACCCCTTGATCGGATCGACCCGTTGATCAGGGCGCCGAGCGAGGCGTCGCGCCAACCGGGTCACGCGGCGACCGCTCGGCAGGCACCTCCGCCTCCCGCGCCGTCAGCGTCGCATTCGCCTCGGCCACCAGACCCGCCGGAAATCCGCTCAGCCGCAGCAACGCGATCGCATTCCGCGTCGACGAGAGCCCAGGCCGAATCCGAAAGTCGAAGGCCAGCGACTCGTCCGTCACCTGCTCACGGAAATGATACGCCTCGAAGCGTGCGCCGAGCAGCCGCGAGAGCTCGAGGTCATGCGTCGCCACGACGACGACGTCGTCACCACGATCGAGCCACGCCAGCGTCGCGTACCCGGCCGCCACGCGTTCGGGCGTGTTCGTGCCGCGGAACAGCTCGTCCAGCAGGAACAGGTGCTGTGCACCGCCAGCCTTCTCGTCGAGCATCCGCTTCACCGCATCGATCTCCGCCATGTACAGGCTCTTGCCATCGAGGAGGCTGTCGCCCTGGCCGATGGAGGTGCGGACGTGCAGCACGGGTGCATTCCATGTGCTGGCACACACCGTTCCCACCGCCTGCGCGAGCACCGCGTTCACACCGAGCGCCCGCAGGAACGTGCTCTTGCCGGACATGTTCGAGCCCGTGACGAGCACACTCGTGTCGTGCACGTGCAGGCTGTTCGGCACACCCGCCTCGAGCAGCGGGTGTACCAGCGATTCACAGTGCAGCGCCTTGCCCGGTGACGTGAACACCGGCGCCGTCCACGCCGGCAGTGTATCGCGCCATGTGGCGATGGAGTGCATCGCGTCGATGCGGCCGAGCGCTCGGTACATCGCCTGTGCCGTCTCACGCACGGCCTGCAGGCGCGTCGTGGTCAGCACGAACGCCGTGAGATCCAGCGCGAAGAGCAGGTTTCCGTACTCGTACAGGCTGCCTGCGAGTTCGTTCGCGACGGAATTGTCGAACCGGAGCCATCCCGTCGTGGACTCGAGGCCACGCAGCCGCGCGGCGCCCTCGCGGAGGACCGCACACTCGTCTGCGAGGCCCGGCAACGCCATGGCGCCCAGCGCGCGCGACACATCGATGAAGTCGGGGAGCGCCTGCATCGCCGGTACGAATTCACGGACCCTGGGCCGATACAGCATCTGCGCGATCATCGTGGCAATGCAGACGCCGATCCAGCCGATGAGCGCCAGCGGCCACACGACGATCAGCGCCAGCAGCGACACGCTGAGTACCGTGAGCAGCGGGAACACCCACCACAGCGCAGGGCGTGCCGGCAGCGCGCCGAACAACGATGTCTCGAGGCGCGCCGCCTGACGTGTGGCGAGCGGGATGAGTGCATGGCGGACTCGTGCCAGTGCAGCCGGATCGCGGCGCATCGTCTCGACGCTGGCGTCGAACGCCAGCACCGTCACGCCGTCGAGCGACGGCCGTCGCAGCATGTGATAGAGGAGCTGGCGGCCGGGCTGGCTGGCGCACCGGTCGATGCGACCAAACACGGCGTCGAGATCGAGGTCCTCCCACGTCCGCTCATCGAGCACGTCACCGCTCGCGTACGGCCCCTGACGCATGTCGTACGAAGCCAACTGCGCCGGATCCACGTCGACGACGCGCTGCGGCACCTTCAGCCCGCGGGCAATGCGCTGCGACATGCGCAGTCGAGCGATTCGCGATGGCGCGAGGGACACCAGCACCCCGACCGCAATGCCGAGAGGAATGATCCATGCCGACGTCAGCATCGTTCAGGCGATTGGGGGGGGCAATGAGTCACGCTGGTGCCATCAGGAATCGCGCCGGCCGGCTCAGGTCGACCGTGGCGACCGCCGCTGCGGCCGGCGTCACGAATGGCGTGCGTTTCGTCACCGCGGCAGACGCGCCACCTGCGGTGTTGCCGGTGCGGCGGTGTCAGACGACAGCGCGGCCAACCGCTTCGCGGTGATTGCCGTGAGCAGGTGCTTCGGTCCCAGCTTTTCCCGTGCCACGTCGGCCGCCTGCTGAAGATCGGCGCGCGCGGCATCCCGGCGTCCGTTCGACACATTGAGGTCTGCCGACACCATCAGCAGGTTCGCTTCGAGCGCGGGGCGGCTGGCCTTGACGGAGTCGAGCATCGTCCGTGCGCGCCGGATCGTGCGCGCCGCCGCGTCCTTCTCACCAGCCGCCAACTGGTACGCCGCAAGCAGTCGGAGGGAGTAGCTGATCTCCAGCATGCTGCGCGGCGTCGACGCCTCGTGCACCGCCAGCGCGGAATCAACGAGGCCTCGGCCCTCGCTCACGCGCTGCAGGTGGATCAACTCGTCG
>Ga0105048_10001792_pt1 | contig 34745 bp, 31 predicted proteins | sample MAT05_FD_78382 | JGI IMG/M metagenome (GOLD analysis project Ga0105048, IMG submission 78382) | Freshwater microbial communities from Lake Fryxell liftoff mats and glacier meltwater in Antarctica - MAT-05 | ecosystem: Environmental > Aquatic > Freshwater > Ice > Liftoff microbial mat | place... | reverse complement strand
TAATATTGGATCCATGGCCTATGCGGCTCCGGATTCCTATCACACTATTCTCTACCCGGCTTGCATTGATGATGCTTGCTTCGGCAATTATGGTATGCTCCAGCGTAGTACCACTTATTTTTGCCGGTGGCAACATGCGTGCCCTTGTGTAAATAGTCTGTGCCTTGTCAAAAAGATTGAAAGCAGGTAAATCATCTGACAATGAAATATTGGCTTCGAAAAAAGAGGCTATATTTCCGATATCGGTCCAATACCCATCGTACTGATAGCTCGCAACTTTATATTTCACAATACTATTAGGCATAATTTCCTTTCCGAAATCCGTCGCATCGGGGTATTCTTCCATCAGCAGATCGAAGAGCAATTTGCGGTTGAATATGTAAATACCCATACTTGCCAGGTAATTACGACCCTGATTTTTCATTATTTCTCCTGTCTCGCTTATCCATTCTGGTAGTAAATCCTTGGACGGCTTTTCAATAAAGGAATCAATCATACCATCTTCTCCTACTTTCATAACGCCAAATTCAGGCGCATCCCGATCATTTACAGGGATGGTGGCAATGGAAATATCCGCACCGGTATCTCTATGTCTATCAATCATTTCCTGAAAATCCATTTGGTACAACTGATCCCCGCTTAAAATAAGTACATAATCACTTTCGTGTTGCTCTAAGTGGCGGAGAGATTGCTTTACCGCATCTGCTGTTCCCTGAAACCAACTTGGGTTATCGGGGGTTTGTTCTGCCGCAAGTATATCTACAAATCCACTACTGAAGAGGCTGAATTGGTAGGTATTTTTAATGTGCTTGTTTAGTGAAGCACTATTAAATTGCGTCAATACCCACATGCGGTTGATGTTGCTGTTGATACAGTTACTAATGGGAATATCTACTAATCTGTATTTTCCTGCGATTGGCACGGCGGGTTTACTTCTAGTGGCTGTTAATGGGTACAAACGTGTACCGGCTCCACCGCCGAGGATAACTGCAATTGTTGAATTTGCCATTTTAAAACTATTTAGTCGGTTTGCATTTGATAAGGAGAAAAATTTCAAAATAAAAAATTTAAATATAAATTTGAATATACAAAGCCGCACTTTTTTCCCAACTATTGTCAATGGCCATCATGCGCTCTCTGGCCAATTGAAGTATTCCAGGTTCATCGTAATACCATCCAATTGCCCGGTTAATACTATTGTTTAGATCCCAAGCGGTAGGTTCATTAAAAATCAGACCGAATCCTGCGTTTGAAAGGTCTGAAATATCTATAACCGTATCGCGGAGACCACCGGTATTACGTACCATGGGTACGGTTCCATAGCGCAAGGCATACATTTGGTTCAAACCACAAGGTTCTACACGACTTGGCATAAGTAAAAAGTCTGCGCCGGCATATAACCGATGCGCCAAACCTTCATTATAGCCTATATAACATCTAAAATAATCTCCCAACCCAGCTTCAAGGTTAATAAGAGAAGCTTCAAGTGCAGTATCTCCGCTTCCTAAGATAATGAAATTAATCTTACCCTGATGCATTCCTAATGAATCTTGTACAACTTGCGGTAGTATTTCCGCAGCTTTTTCTCCTACAAGCCTCCCTATAAATATAAACAAAGGTAAGGAAGGATCGAGGTTGAAATCCTTACAGATATCCATTTTATTAATTTCCTTTCCTTCCTGAACCGTTTCAATATTAAAATTTTCGGTTAGCATAGGATCGGTTTCGGGGTTCCAGATGTCAGTATCAATACCATTCAAAATGCCAGTACATTTTCCTTTTTCATATTCAAAAAGGGATTCGAGTCCATTGGCTGCAAACCGCAATTCTTCCATATAACCAGGACTAACGGTGGTAACCTGATCGGCGCATTTAATAGCACTTGCCAACGGATTAATACGGCCTTGCCAATCGAGTAATCCCGATTTCCAATCGTCAAACCAGGGAATAAGGTCTTTTTTGCTCCACTCCATCCATCCCTGATATTGCGCATTATGGATGGTTACCATTGTTCTTATAGTTGAAAGAACTTGATTTCCAAAGCAATATTTCATCATAAAAGGAATTAAACCTGTATGATGATCATGACAATGCACCACATCAGGTTGGTACTGCCAGCTTTTTAACCAATCTATAAAGGCAATTTGAAACGATAAAAATCTTTCGGTATCGTCATTGTAACCATATACTTTTTCTCTATCCAGCAAACCATTAATGTCAATCAGATAAAGATCGAATCCTAACGTATTGGTTTTTTCTTTAATAACAGCGTACCTAAACCAATTGCTGCCGAGATAGGTGTCTCCCTCGTGTACGAGTTCCCATTCATTTTCATATAAAAATTTCGTTCGGTACATGGGCATCACCACCTTAGCAACATGACCCAGCCGGTTTTGGTATTTGGGCAATGCACCAACTACATCCCCCAAACCGCCAGCTTTGGCAACAGGGTAACACTCTGCACTGATGTGTAATATCTCCATACTTTTATTATCTACAATTAGGCAACCAATGTAGGAAGTTTTTTCTATTGCGCACCCATAAAGGAAAAAATTTTTATAAAGTATAAAACCTATTACATTTACCGCATCGCTCTATTGCGTATCTGCCATTATGATTGCAACTACATCAAATGCGAGTTCAGTACATACAAAAGGTACCTCCGCTATCCCTACCAACTATAGTGCGCTTGGCACTTTAGTTACAGTATTTTTTTTCTGGGGTTTTATTGCAGCCGGCAACGGAATTTTTATTCCATTCTGTAAAGATTATTTTCAGTTAGATCAATTTCAAAGTCAATTGATTGACTTTGCATTTTATGGTGCCTATTATATTGGTGCACTTGCCTTATTTATTCTTTCCGCAGCCCGGGGAATGGATATAATGAACCATTGGGGCATGAAAACAGGCATTGTGTATGGGTTGCTAATCAGTGTTGCAGGAGCTGTATTTATGCTGCTTTCATTTAATTTTGGTGGTTTTGCTGCGGTACTTGTTTCTTTATTTGTTATTGGCCTGGGATTTTCTTTACAGCAGACTTCGGCCAATCCTTTTGCAATAGCTCTTGGTGATCCTACTACGGGTGCGAATCGTTTAAATCTTGCAGGTGGCGTTAATTCATTTGGCACCACCATTGGGCCCATAGTAGTAGCCTTTGCACTTTTTGGACAGGCGTCTGCCAATCCAGAAGACATCAAGGCAGCGGATATCAGTTCCATGAATTACCTATATGTTGGTGTAGGAGTCCTTTTCCTTGCAGCAGCAGCACTTTTTGCTTTTAGTAAAACATTACCCAATGTAAAAGAAGAAGATAGTTTCGAAGGTGCACCTAAGGCAATATGGCTGCTTGTTGGTCTCACCTTATTACTTTCCATTGTGTTTGGCATTATTTTCAGCAGTTATCAAGGGCTTGTAGCAGATGAAAAGTTACCGCCTGAAACAAGTTTGCGCAATATGTGGATTTTGGTTGTGGGCTTGCTAATGGTAGTTGTTGGTCTTTTTGGAGCTAATGCAAGTGCACAGAAAAATGCAGCAGGTTGGGGAGCCATGCGCTATCCTCAATTGGTACTAGGTATGCTTGCCATTTTTGTATATGTAGGGGTGGAAGTAACTATTCAAAGTAATTTGGGGGAGTTACTTAAAAATGTAGAGTTTGGCAGTATTTCTGATAGTGAACTGGCTCCTTATATTTCTTTGTACTGGGGCAGTCTGATGATTGGTCGGTGGACAGGAGCCATTTCAGTATTCAACCCCTCTCCATCTGTTAAGAAAATCCTGATGATTGTTGTGCCTTATGTTGCCTTTGGTGTAATTTTAGGTAGTAATGCTGTGGCTAGCCACGATTTAAAGCCCTTATATTTATATGCCTTTGTAATACTCTTTCAGGTTGCGGGCTTTTTTCTAGGTAAAGATCGCCCCACAACAACCTTACTCATATTTGGTGGGATGGGAGCAGTTGCCATGCTTGTAGGGCTTGCAACTACCGGAACCATTGCAATTTATGCCTTCATCAGTGGCGGGTTGTTTTGCTCCATTATGTGGCCAAGTATCTTCTCTCTTGCTACTGCCGGTTTGGGCAAATACACCGCACAAGGTGCATCTTTTCTGGTGATGATGATTTTGGGTGGCGCAATTATTCCACCATTACAAGGCAAGCTGGCCGATTTGCCATCAGTAGGTATTCACATGAGCTATTTTATTCCTGCGGCATGTTTTGCTTACATTGTATTTTACGCTTACAGGGTAAAGCAGGTTTTGCACAAGCAAGGGATTGATTTCGATAATGTTTCTGCCAGTGGTGGACATTGAGTCTTTAGTATTCTTAACAAAATCTAAAAGTATTTTATTTTTAAAAAAAATTATGGCAGTATCAACGGTTACAAATAATCAGTATGCAATAGGGATTGATATAGGTGGCACCAATACCAAATATGGTATTGTGGATGCCCGGGGTGATATTTTATATCGTGGTGCTATCAGTACTAAAAAGCAAGACGGTGTTGAAGATTTTATAAATGAACTGTTTGAAGCAATAGAACCTGCTATAGATGCCGTAGGGGGGCCAGGGAAAATAAGAGGAATAGGATTAGGTGCGCCTAATGGCAATTACTATAAAGGAACCGTGGAATATGCACCCAACCTTAACTGGAAAGGTATTGTTCCGCTTGCTTCTTTGATCAAAAACAAATTTAATTTTCCAGCATGGCTTACCAATGATGCCAATGCGGCAGCCGTTGGTGAAATGATGTATGGTGCTGCAAGAGGCATGCGTGATTTTATTATGATTACCTTGGGTACAGGGGTGGGTAGTGGAATTGTTGCCAATGGACAACTGATATATGGTCATGATGGGTTTGCCGGTGAATTGGGACATACCATCATTATTCCTGAAGGCAGATACCATCCGGGTACAGGTGCCAAAGGCTCCCTCGAAGCTTATGCTTCTGCTACTGGAATACGTAATACCGCCATTGAACTGATGCAGCAAAAACCAGAAGTACCTTCTAAATTAAGAGATATTGCGGTGGGAGCTTTAGAAAGCCACCATGTGCATGAATGTGCTTTGGCAGGAGATATAATAGCCTTGGAGGTTTTTGCCTATACAGGGAAAATTTTGGGAATGGCACTAGCTAATTTCGTTATGTTTTCATCTCCCGAGGCCATTATATTATTTGGAGGCCCTACAAAAGCGGGCGATATGCTGCTTGATCCGGTTCGGGAGAGCATGGAAGCCAATTTGCTTCCTATTTTCCGTAACAAAGTGAAATTAATTTACAGTTTGCTGCAAGAAAGCGATGCGGCTATACTAGGAGCAAGCGCGCTGGTTTGGGAAAACAGACCAGAACCTAAGTGATTTTTATGCAAGAAATATTTGATTGATTTTTTAGCCCTTATAATATCTGTTCAGGCAGATCTTTGTAATTGCTTAATTGATGTACATGCTTATTACTAAAAAGTTTGTTTTAAATACGCTGGTAAAGCAAAACTTCAAAAATGAGTTGTAAATCATGTGTTAAGGTATTATCTCTTTTGCATGGTATATCCAGGGTAGGTAGGTTCACCTCCAAAAATCCATCCAATCATTTGTTGTGCATTATTTTGATTACTGAATTTGGTATATAAATTTTTAATCCTATGCTCATGGCCGTAATAGGTGAAAGGCATTTCATAAAGTCTTTGTACTTCTTCTATCATTAATTGCTCTGTATTAGCTATAGTACACAGATCTTCCAGGCCTGAGCCACTGGTTGCCGAAGTGTTTACAAGACAATGCCTTCCTACATAAAGAGAATTGATAAGTTTTAATTTCACCCCTGTATCGTTAAAAGAGGGGAGAATATTAACCTGTGCTTTTTTTATCAGTTCCTGCATTTCAGCATCTCCGGGATTATCTACCAGACAAGTATTCATTTGCTTATGTGCCAGTTTCATAAGCTTTTTAGAAGGATTTTTTCCCGCTATTACAAAGGGTATGTCAATATGACTAAAAATATTATCGAGTAACCAGCTAGCCGCAAATTCGTTTTCATCCACAGACAAGTTGCCGTGGTAAAGGCAAAAAGAACCTTTTTCTCCATGCCATGCAGGTAGGTATTCTGGCAGATACAATGGAAGATTGTCCACACTTTTATAACCTAGTTCATACTGAAAAGTATCGAGATCCTTATTGCTGATGGTCCAGAAAGTAGCCTTATTGGCCAGCGATTTTTCATATTTTTTTAAAAGGGTGCTTTCCCGCTGATAATACCACCGCTTTTGAAAACTTGAAGCTGTTTCTGCCAGTTTGTTATAATATTGATATTCCACATTGGGTAATCTTACAAAACATCGTTTAGCGGGCAATGCTCCTGTATGCAGGTAATATGTGCAATGCATGCCCTCCATAAGAATGGGGTTGTCATCTTTCTTGAGATTTTCCAATAAGTGAGGATTAGCTCTGCTAGAAACAATATAAGGAAGCGAAGATATAATACTTTGTACAGCCGACTGTCTTGTATAATAGGTAACCTTTTGGCAATACTTTTCCAATTCAGGTTGTTGCCCTCTGCCATATTCAAAGCAATGCAAATGAATAGCCACTCCAGCGGCACTCAAACTTTTTATTTTATAAAAAAGATCATAAACCCCACCGTAGTCAACCGGGTAGGGTACATCATAACTAATTATATGCAAATTTTTAACGCTCATTATTGTTGAATACTTATTTTTTTTGAGACAAGGTTAAAAGTTCTTTCCAGGCATCAAACAAAATTTGCTTTTCATTATCCCAATTTAAAATAGCTGCTGCCTTTTTTGTATTCGATACAAGGTTCGAATAAAGAACAGGGTTTTTAATCATTTTGTTCAAAGCTGCTGAAATGCTCGCAGGTTTTACATCGGAAAGTGGCAAGGCCACCGGATATTGTTTAAGAATTGCCTGATATTCAGGATAATTCACGCAAACCTGAGGTTTATGAGCCATGATGTAATCGAAAAACTTATTTCCCAGCGAATAATATTGGTTTAAACTAGCATCATCAAAAATAGTAATACCGCAATAGCAAAGATGTGTCAGGTATTTTAAGTGTGCCGGGGCAATATTTCCAAGCAGTATAACTTTATTTTCTAAATGAAGTATTTTTATTGATTCTTTTACTTTAGTTTCCATATTGCCACTACCCGCTATAAACAACCGACCTTCCACTTCGCACATGGCTTGCAGTAGTGGTATTAAGGCCCGGCCTTCATTCAGGGCACCCTGGTATAGGATAACAGGTAATCCGGGATTGCTTTTTGTATTGGCCATCAGTAATATTGCATTTAAAGCATCGGGCATTTTGTACCCGGCATCTATTATTATTCTGGAAGCCATGTTGCGGACAACCTTATAATGTATTTTGTATTTTTTTTCGAGCTCAAGGGCAATAAAACCACCAACAGTATATCCATGTGTAAATTGCGGTACAGCCCACTGCTCCACTTTCGACCACAAAAAATGAATCAATGGCCGACGTTTTACTTCAATCATTTCGGTGAAATATTCATGAGCGTCATACATTCTTGGAATCCCCAGTTTTTTACTAACTAAAAGTACCGGTATAATTGTATCAAGATCAATGGCACAAAACGCATCGGCTGACTGCTTTATCAAATATTGGTGTAATTTGTAATTGTATTCTATATAAAAAGCTTTCCCTTTTGTAAACCTGCAAGGGATCCGTATCTGTTCAAAAGGATAATTAGCAAGTGGCGGGGAATTTGGTAGCAATCTTCCCACAAGGGTTACCCGGTAGCCTTCCTCTGCCATTGCAACACAAATTCGTTGCATCCTCTGATCATAAACCAAATCGTTGGTCACAGTAAAAATAAGGTGTTTCTTTTTTTCCATTTTCAGGTATTTCCGGATTTTTCTGGTGAGGTGTAAATGTCTGAAACAAGCTGTATAAGTTTTTGGTGTATTTGCTTGAAAGCTAAAGGATGATTGTCTGCAAGATTATTCCACAAGGTATCATTGTGCCAAATGGAGATAAAGGTTCCCCCCACTTCTGCAATTGCTTTACAAAGCCTCATATACCATTCCCACGATTCAGATGCAGGTATTTTCATGTCATCGCGGAAGGTGGTATCCATTATGCAACCCGGATGAATGGTCAGGTTGGTAATTGAGTCTGCCAGAATATCAAAAAAAGGGTAAGGGACACATATACCAGCCCGAAATCCAGGCATTTCCGGATACTGCATGGAATAATCGTCTGTTATCCCCGCTTTCAGTAAGACCCGGTACGTATCGGGCATTCGGAAGCGCAGAAAATGTTGCCTGCTTTTTGTAATATTTTCCTTTAAAATGGTTTGCAGTTGCAACTTCTCCTCATCAATCAGGTGATTTTGTTCCATACTGTAATACGAAGGGTGGATTCCCACTTCTGTATGGTTCCTGCATAATAAAATCAACGCTTTCATAGCAGCATGGCGTGGATTAAGGTTACGATCGTATTGGGTACGATTTTTTTTAAGCAGCATAAAATAAAGAACGGGTATAGGGTTGCTATACATTATATAATATGTATCAGATGGATCTGACCGTAGTCCGAAGCGATGTGTCCATTTATTATGTACCACATTAAATTGCCCCCTAATTACATTTTTTGCCAAAGAGGCTACATGGGTAAAAAAGGAACGTCCCCGGTATGCGTAGGCTACATCAATATCATATGTAAAAAGAGCGTTTGGAGCAGTAATACCAACCGGAATATCAGGGTAAAGTTCCCGGAGTTTAGTTAATAAATCTCTTGCCCATAGGTGAACTATAGGTATTTGTGTAAATCCCAATGTTCCGGATGTACTCAATTTTTCAGGAAATCGACCATAAGAATCAGAAGAAAAGGGTAGATATTCTTCGTAGCGGGATACCATATAAAATACTGCTGAAAAAATATCGTAACCCAGCAGGTAGCCTGATTGAGAAATAAATAATATAGGGAACTGAAGTACCTGATGGATACCATTTTTCAAAGCTATTTGTGTAATACCTTTATCCCAAAGCAGACCAGAAGGTTGTATGCAATGGCTAAAGCACTCTTCCGGTGGTTCTTTCATATAATATAGAATCCAATCACCATCGGAGCTTCCTTGTTTGGAGGCAGGCAATAAATCATACTGCCAATGCAGTATCCTGGTAAATATTACCTCACAGGAATAGCTCAACCTATTGGTAATATGATCACAATAAATAGTTAATCGAGACATATTTTACGTTAACTGCGTCGCAAAAATACCTTAATAGAAAAACTATTCAATAAAATTTCCTACATTCAAGTTTTACACCTAATTTCGCAGCCCTGTAAAGGAACATATTTAAAAGAAAAAAATAAACAGATAATCGGATGCCTTATTTAACCGCAGAAAAAAGAGCAGATATTTTTACCAAATTTGGTGGAAGTGCAACCAATACGGGTTCTATTGAAGGGCAAATTGCTCTTTTGACTGAGCGTATTGCAGCGCTTTCTATTCACCTGAAAGCTAATAAAAAAGATTTCAGTACCCACCGTGGACTGATGAAAATGGTAGGTCAGCGCAAAAGCTTGCTCACTTATCTTAGCAGAAAGAATCTTGCAGGCTATCGTGCTTTGATCGAACAACTTGGTCTTAGAAAGTAGGCTAACAATAATGTATAAAAAAAAGGATTTTGATGATGTATTGATTCATCATAATCCTTTTTTTTGTTTTTATCGGAAAGGAATTTCCATCTATTTTGCTTCCATTACCTTCTGGCGAAGATTCTTTCTAAAAAAGAGGAATCTATAACCGGAATACAAAAAGTCCACAACTCGTGGCATATAATAGATATGTTGACACAACCACATTCAGTAACCATTGATATGGGTAATGACAAACCCATAACAATCAGCACCGGCCGACTAGCCAGACAAGCTGATGGTGCCGCCCTTGTACAGTGCGGAAATTGTTATCTTTTGGCAACCGTTTGCGCCACTAATGATCCAAGACCTGGACAATCATTTTTTCCGTTAACTGTAGATTATCAGGAAAAATTTGCTTCCGCAGGTCGTATTCCGGGTTCCTTCTTTAAACGTGAAGGCCGTTTGAGTGATTATGAAATATTGATTAGTCGTTTAATTGACCGAGCCATTCGTCCGCTATTTCCAGAAGACTATCTGTGTGATGTTCAAGTACTTGTATCACTTATTTCAAGTGATCCCGAAGTACAGCCGGATGCGCTTGCCTGTTTGGCCGCCTCTGCTGCACTTGCCGTTTCTGATGTTCCCATTCAGGAAGTAATAAGCGAAGCACGGGTAAGCCGTATTAATGGGAAGATGGTTATTAATCCTACCCGCACCGAAATGAAGTCCAGCGATATGGATTTTATTATTGCTGCTACTGCCAAAAATATCATGATGGTAGAAGGAGAAGCAAAGGAGTGTGATGAAGAAACCCTCATTAAAGCTATTGAAGCCGGCCATGCTGCCGTTCAAAAACAAATTATAGCGCAGCAGGAATTACACCAAATGATTGGTGCTCCCGCAAAGCGTGCATACACAAAGCCTTATCGTAACGAGGAACTTAATGAAAAAATTAAGGGCTTGGGAACTGAGAAAATGAAAGCCATTTCGTTGGCTGCTACCGCCAAACAAAAGCGCAGCGAAGCTTTCAGCAAATTACACGATGAAATAAAAGAGGCACTTGGGGAATTGAGCACAGAAGACGCCCCCCTTGTAGGAATGTACGTTGGCGATCTGCAATATTATGTTGTTCGTGATATGATTATAGATCAAAGGGTTCGTTTGGATGGCCGGGAATTGAGCACCGTTCGTCCCCTCGATATGATGATTGATCTGCTGCCTTCACCGCATGGTTGCGCCTTATTTACCCGTGGAGAAACACAGTCACTTACTACTGTTACTATGGGTACTCCACAAGATGAAGTACTTACAGAAAATGCAGCTAGCAGCGAATACCAAAAATTTTACCTGCACTATAATTTCCCACCTTTCAGCACGGGAGAGGTGAAAATGATGCGTGGTGTTGGCCGACGTGAAGTAGGGCATGGCAACCTTGCCATGCGCAGCTTGAAGCAAATGATGCCTAAGGAAGACTATCCCTACACCGTACGGGTTGTAAGTGATATTCTTGAATCAAATGGTTCCTCCAGTATGGCCACCGTTTGTGCCGGATCATTGGCTTTGATGGATGCAGGTGTGCCTTTGGTTAACCATGTAAGTGGTGTGGCTATGGGATTAATCAGCCGGAAAGATGGTAAATATGCCATTTTAACCGATATCCTCGGAGATGAAGACCATCTTGGTGATATGGATTTTAAAGTTACAGGTACCCGCAATGGTATTTGTGGCGTTCAAATGGATATTAAGGTTGATGGTTTAAGTATGGACATTATGCGGGAAGCTTTACAACAGGCACGTCAGGGCAGATTGCATATTCTCGATGCCATGTACGCAACTATTGATAAACCACGTGCAGAAGTAAAGCCACATACACCTAGGATGGTGATGATTATTATTGAGAAAGAATTTATTGGTGCAGTGATAGGGCCAGGTGGAAAAGTAATTCAGGAAATGCAGAAAGTAACCGGAACCACCATTAGCATTGAGGAGAAAAATGAAAGGGGTGAAGTAAGTATTTTTGGCGCCAATAAAGACGGAGTGGAACAAGCTGAAAAGTGGGTTAAAAGCATTACCATGGTGCCTACTGTAGGAGATATTTATGAAGCTACGGTGAAAAGCATTATGCCTTATGGAGCATTTGTAGAATTTCTTCCCGGCAAGCAGGGCTTGTTGCACATCAGCGAAGTTAGCTGGAAGCGTCTTGATACCCTCGAGGGTATATTGAGAGAAGGAGAATTGGTAAAAGTAAAACTTACCGGTACGGATCCTAAAACGGGCAAATTCAAATTGAGCAGTAAAGTGTTGATGCCCAAAACAGAAGATTAGGGATAGGGCTAAGACTTTCAAAATACAACGGGTCGTTTCTGAGGAAACGGCCCGTTTTTTTATAGGAATTATTAAAAGAGCAAAAATTGTAAACTTAAGGCACTGTAAGTTACTTTTAAGGGTCAATTTAGGAAACTCATATATTCTTTTGTGGCATAAAATAAAAAAATAATGAAATACTAAAAGTAAGGTAAAGCATACTAAATGTAAAATAAACTTTACTTTTTGTAAAGTTTTCTGTATTTTGTGGCTAAATATTTAGAATCATGAAAAATAAAATTTTGCTGCCACATCATTGGCAATTGATTGGGTTTATGATTTTTCTGGTAGGATTTTTGGGTGGTCTCTCCTTTATGATTTTTAACTGGGAATGGGAACCTTTGCGGGTTATTCTGCCTAAATGGCTGCCCGGCATTGGCTCTGGATTATTTAATCCTGCAACCAATAATCTGACTGATGAAATTTCGCTGTCCGTGACTTTATTGGGACTCTGCCTTATTTGCTTTAGTGCTGAAAAGGTGGAAGATGAGTTCATCAGGCATAACCGTCTTCAATCACTTCAGTGGGCGCTTCTTATCAATTTTGTTGTCCTTTTTGTAGCTACCTGGGTGGTTTATAACGATGGATATTGGTATGTAATCATAACGGCTATGGTTACCATGCCCATGATATTTCTGATCCGTTTTCGATGGATGCTTTATCGTAATAACCTTTAAAAAGACTTGCCATGACCAATACCATCAGAATACAAAGAGCCATCCTGAATATTACCCAATCTGAATTAGCTGATAAAATTGAGGTTTCCCGACAAACTATCCACGCTATTGAAAGCAATAAATATGTTCCAAGTACTATCCTTGCCTTAAAAATTGCCAGACTTTTTAATAAACCAGTTGAATCCATTTTTACATTAGAGAACTCTGATTAACGGTGTGTGGTTGCCCGTCTTTTTAGCAAACAGGAAACCATAAATGTTTCGTCTCAGGCAATATTCTTCGGAGGGGTTCATGTAATTTTACGGATGGCAGCTTTCATAATAGGATAACTTCTTATGTTTTAGATTGTTTCAGAATTACAGGGGTCAGGATTGATGTGATGAAATCCGTTGTCCTACAAGCCCTGTTTTATTTTTTATGTAAAGTGCTGTCTTTTTCAAAAAGCGATAATTACAAAGTATAGAGGAGGCGGTTAAACCCAGTACTAACCCGAGCCAGATGCCCGAAGCACCCATATTACGGTGGAAAGCCAGCCAGTAGCCAATGGGAATACCAATTACCCAATAGGCGACTGTTACCAGTACGGTAGGTACTTTTACATCTCGGATACCCCGCAGCAAGCCTACGCCTATTGTTTGGGTACTGTCTGAAATCTGGAACAAGGCTGCCAAAAACAGTAAACTCGCCGCCATGGTTATTACAGCAGGTTCTTTAGTAAATAGTAAAGGCAACTGATTTCTAAATAATACAAAATAGAGGACGCAGAAAATACCATAGCCGATGCCTCCATAAATCGTACTAATTCCTATTTTACGCATTTGCATGGGATCGTTTCGACCGAAGGCATGACTTACCCGAATGCTTCCACCAAGTGACAAACCCAATGCCGCCATAAAACTAAAAGAAGCAATATTGAGCGCAATCTGATGAGCAGCTTGAGCCGTAGCACCTAGCCAGCCAACCATTATACCTGATACAGCAAAAGCACCAGCTTCCATAGCGTATTGCATTCCGCTTGGAACACCAATGGCCAGTAAATCCCGAAGTGCATTTATTTGAAGTTTCCATGCCTGCCGCCGGGCAGCAATGTATCTTTTATAAACCGGATGATACAGTACAATGATGATCATTAAAATAGCAGAAATAATCCGGGTGATTAGCGTGGCAATACCTGCACCGTATAGTTCCAAACGAGGAAACCCAAGATTTCCATAAATAAACAACCAATTCAGAAAAGCATTTATAGGTAATGTTCCCAAAGCCAACGCCATGCCGGTTTTGGTCATTTCCAAAGCATCACTAAACTGTTTGATGCTTAAAAATACAATCATGGGAATAAGCGACCAGGCCATAATTTCAAAATAGGGGATAGCTAGTCTTGCCACTTCTGGATCCTGCCCAAGATATTCGAGGAATCCGCTTCCGGTGGCACAGACCAGTGCAATTATAAAAGTTGCAATGGTACAAAGCCAGACGCCATTATATAAAACCCGGGAGGCCGCTACCGCATCCTGTCGGCCCCGGGCAATGGCTACAAGGGGCGAAATGGCCATGGTTAACCCTATACAAATAATTTGAGGAATACCAATAGTATTTATGGCAAGGCTTGAGGCAGCAAGCAGCTTATAGTCTATGGAACCCACCATCGCACTATCTATCAGCCCCAGCGCAATCTGAGCCATATTGGTAATGATAATTGGAATTGAGAGCTTGAGTGTGAGAATAAGTTCTTGTCGCATGTTGGTGCAAAACTATGATTTGAAAACGGCCAAGCAGGATAAATTAAAGGAAAGGAAAACTACCTTCTGCTTTTAAAGGTGAATATGGTATTACCGGAAATAGTCAACTTTTTGATAATAAAAAAAATTATCGGGTCAACCAGTGAACTGCACTTGTGAAACGTTCTCCAATTCAAAAACCAGACCTTTTCCGTAACAGCCTGCGGGGGTTTGATAACCTGCTTTAAAATGGCCTGCCATTACTTTTTTTACAATCGCTACCGAAGACAAAGCGGTCAGGGTGTAGCCTTCAGGACAATTAAACCAGGCAGTAGCGGTTTTACCCGAGGCATCTGCAACCTGCCCCCAGATATATGCTTTGGCTTTAACACGTTTTTCTTCGGATGGACCTGCCGGGCGTTGGCCGATTTTTTTTCGCATCCAGTTTTTAAACCAGTCTGCACGCAGGATAGGATTGAACAATTCTTGTAATTTCAATATTCTGTAAACAGAAGGTTTGGATCCCGTATAGGTACGTATATTGGGGATCCCGGTAGTGAACCAGGCCGTAAAAACATCTCCCCAAGGAATACTCATTACAAAAAATGTTTTGCCAGCCACCATAATTTCTTTGCCCACTTTGCCTATAGGTTCCTTAATAATTTTCCCATCAATGCGGCTTGCACCTCCTTCTCCCAATTTTTCGGTCATGCTCATGGCCGTACCGTGGCTAATTTGTCCACCAAGAGTAACAAAAGCAAGCTCAAGCACTTGTGCTTGCGGCATTTTTTCTTTTAATATGACAGCCATACAATCGGTAGGAACCACGTCAAAGCCAGTCCCTGGCATCAGCATAACATTTTTAACTTCTGCAACCTTATTTCTTTTAGCAGCCATACCAAAAACCTCCATTTCACCGGTGATATCAAGGTAGTGAGTACCAGTAGTCAAACAAGCGTCCATCATTTTTTCTGCGGTATGCACAAAAGGTCCAGCAGCGTGCAAAACCAGATCAAAACCCTCCAGATGGTTTTCAATACCATCTTGTTTATCCAATTCAAATATTTCAAAATCAAACCCATATTGATTAGCAAGTGCCTCAATTTCAATTCGATTTCTTCCTGCAAGAATGGGTTTAAGTCCTTTTTTTGCCGCTTCTATACATATTAAGCGTCCTGTATAACCATTAGCACCGTATAATAACCATTTAAAATGCTTTTCAGAGTTCATGGGAATATGTTTTTTTCTATTTCTTCAAACTCTGCCGTTTGCCGGTTTTTCCGAACATTATTCCATGGAAACCATCTTCCATTCATAGCTACATAAACACCGTGCGGTAAAGTTTGTACAAAAGCTAAGGCACTTCCCAAATTGAAAAGTCCATCACTACTGCCGAATTTATAGGGAATCATCGCCCCGGTCACTACGATTGTTTTATTACTTACGGATGCAGCCAAAGTTGCAGCGGTTTGAGCCATAGTATCTGTACCATGGGTAATTATAATCCTTTCTTCGGGGCAGGTCTCACAGTTTTTTGCTATAATCTCCCGGTCTGCATCTGTCATTTCAAGACTATCTATCATCATCAGCGTGCGTATATCTACCGGTACCCGGTTACGACCAAGGTGAAGCATTTCTGATAAATGGGTGTTTTGAAAAAAGAGGGTTCCATCTTTTTCGTTATATTCTTTATCGAAAGTTCCACCGGTTACAAAAATTCTTATGGGCATAATGCAATCTTAGGCCGTAAAGGTATCGGAATATTACGGTGAGATAATCAACAAATGGGTTAACTTTTTTATTTTATTACAAGGGTTTTATAGTATTTAACTATTTATTAGATTCAACAAAATGTATATAATATATTCATAATCATTATTTTATGAAAAGTATCAAGGTGCTGTTATAAATCATCTTGTATAATATGGTAAAATATCCTACCTTCAATCAAATATTTTATATTAAGATGACAAATGAACAAATTGAGAAATTTCTCTATCCAAATCACATCGCTAAGCAACAAGTGAAAATTAATTTCAAAAACAGAAATCCCATTATTGGATTGTTTATTGAACTTCAGGATGCACAGGAGTTAAAACAAAAAAATTATTGGAGGGTTGTGACAGAGAAAAACATAGATACCTGGAAAAAATCAAAAGATATGAACCTGGTAAAAATATTTAATGGTGTAGAGTTTACTAAGCTTGCAATAGCTAGTTAAATTCTAGTGCTTTTTGAAGCAAAATCCCCACTCGTTCGTCGCAACTAGTGGGGATTTTTGTAGGTGGAATACAAAAGTATCAAGGTAAACCCTACAAGGGTTTCCGATGTCAGTATCTTCCTTAAAAAATCCCCACGCTGTATAGCAAACGTGGGGATTCTCTGTTAATTACAAACTTACCTTATACAGTGGCCATGATTTCTTCTTCGGCATAACTGCTTACCGGTTCACAAGTGCATATCAGGTTACGGTCTCCATGTGTATTGTTTATGCGGGCAATGGTAGGCCAAAACTTATTGTGACGTACCCAAGGTTGCGGAAATGCCGCTTCTTCACGTGTGTAAGGCTTATCCCATTCTGTCCGGATGATCATATCCTGTGTGTGAGGCGCGTTTTTCAATACATTTTGTATGCGGTCTGCATGACCTTCTTCAATAGCTTCAATTTCGTGACGGATAGAAATAAGTGCGTCACAAAACCGGTCGAGTTCGCCAAGGTCTTCACTCTCAGTAGGTTCAATCATAATGGTACCTGCTACCGGGAAGCTCATGGTAGGCGCATGGAAACCATAATCAATCAGTCTCTTGGCCACATCTTCTGTTTCGATGCCCGCACTAGCTTTCAAAGGCCGCAGATCAACGATAAATTCATGTCCGCAGGTATTGTTTTTACCGGTGTAAAGTATTTGATAATGATCCTGCAGCCTTGCTTTCATGTAATTGGCGTTAAGGATGGCATATTCAGTTGCTTTTTGCAATCCGTCTGCCCCCAGCATACATATATAGGCATAACTGATCAGTAATATAGAAGCAGATCCAAATGGAGCCGCCGAAACCATTCCTTCCATCTGTCCTTGTTTTAGTAGTAATTCCTCATTGCCAGGCATCTGCATAAAGGCGTTGAGCAAATGGCTGCGGAAACAAATTGGACCCATACCCGGACCACCACCGCCATGCGGGATAGCAAAAGTTTTATGCAGGTTGAGGTGGCATACATCGGCACCAATGGCTTCGGGGGAAGTTAATCCCACCTGTGCATTCATATTGGCTCCGTCCATATAAACCTGCCCGCCATTATCATGAACTATCTGGCATATTTCCTTTACCGTTTCTTCAAATACCCCAAAGGTACTCGGATAGGTAATCATCGTTCCAGCGAGTGTTTCGCTATTTTGCGTGGCTTTTGCACGAAAATCTTCTAAATCAATATAGCCGTTATCAAGTGCTTTTACCACCACTACTTTCATGCCTGCCATAACAGCGCTTGCCGGGTTGGTACCATGAGCGCTGATAGGAATAAGCATTACATTACGGTGGCTATCACCATTTTTAATATGGTAATTACGAATGGAAAGTAAACCTGCATACTCTCCTTGTGCTCCACTGTTAGGTTGCAACCAGCAATGGTCGAAACCGGTGGCCTCACACAGATAATCGCTTAGTTTTAACATCATTTCCTGATAGCCCTGTACCTGATCTACAGGAGCATAAGGATGCATTTTACTCCAGTGGTTCCAGCTTAGCGGGATCATTTCTGTAGCTGCATTCAACTTCATGGTACAGCTTCCAAGGCTTATCATGGATGTATTAAGACTGAGATCCTTGTTTTCAAGGCTTTTTATGTACCGCATCATCTGGCTTTCACTTCTGTAAGTATTAAAAACAGGATGGGTCATAAAAGGGGAAATTCTCACTGCAAAAGTGGGGATATGGTGCAGGGCATTTTCTTCTCTGAATATAACCGCAGCATCTTTTTCAAGTGCCTGTGCAAACACAAAAGCAATATCTAATACATCTTGCTGAGTAGTTGTTTCATCGAGTGAAATCCCTATTTTTTGATTTTGGAAATATCGAAAATTGATTTTGCTGTTCGATGCGATTTCGCGAATAAGGGTGGTATCCTGAGCCGCTATTAACAAGGTATCAAAAAAGGCGTCATGCAGTATCTGAAATCCAAGATCACGAAGTGCCTCAGCCAATTCCTGAGTGAGGAGTGCTATCCGCTTCGCAATATTTTTTAATCCTTCAGGCCCGTGGTACACGCCGTACATAGCCGCCATATTGGCGAGTAAAGCCTGCGCCGTACATATATTAGAGGTAGCTTTTTCTCTCTTAATATGCTGTTCGCGGGTTTGCAAAGCCATACGAAGCGCCCTGTTGCCTTGGGCATCTATGCTGATACCAATAATACGACCCGGAATGGAGCGCTTAAATTCATCTTTGGTGGCAAAAAATGCCGCATGTGGTCCTCCATAACCTAAAGGCACCCCTAGTCGCTGAGAGGATCCGAGTGCTACATCGGCACCTAGTTCACCGGGAGGTGTCAATAGCGTTAATGCTAATAAGTCGGTAGCCATGGCAACATACCCTTTGGCCTGATGCACCTTACTGATAAATGATCTGTAATCTTCTATGGAACCTTCCTCATTTGGATATTGAAGCAATGCTCCAAAATATGTTTCATCAATAGTGGTATTACGGAAACTGCCGAAAACTACCTCTATCCCCACCGGTGCAGCACGGGTTAGTAAGAGTGCTTTGGTTTGGGGAAAAACGGCTTCATCTACAAAAAAACGGGGCGATGAAGCTACTGTAGCTTTGTTTACCTGATGAAAAAGCATAGACATAGCTTCAGCCGCAGCAGTAGCCTCATCCAATAGGCTGGCATTGGCAATGGGTAGTCCTGTCAAATCACTTACCATTGTTTGGTAGTTCAGCAGGCTCTCTAATCGTCCTTGGCTAATCTCCGCCTGATAGGGTGTATATTGAGTGTACCAACCCGGATTTTCAAAAACATTACGCAAAATTACGCTAGGTGTATGCGAGTCATAATAGCCCTGGCCAATAAAGTTCCGGCAAATGATATTTTTTAAGGACAAATCCTTTAGATGTTGCAAAAGGGCAGCCTCACTAAGTGCCGGTGGAATATTCATTGGGGCTTTTAGACGGATGTTTTCAGGCACGGTATCGTCAATAAGTTGTTCCAATGAAGGGGTGCCGATGATTTTAAGCATGGCTTTTTCGGCTCCAATAGTTCCTATATGACGAGCCAGAAATTCTTTTGATTGCATTTCAAATAAATTCATAGAAATTCGATCATTTTTTAAGATTGCAAAGTTACAAGGCTATAACCACTTAAAGATTAGGTTGTTTATTCTTTGTGTAAAGTTCTTTTAAATCAGTTAATATCCGCTGGCATTCCTTTTAGTTCTAACTATAAATGCGGTTACAATAACAAATTTTTCTATTTCTATTTATTCAGTACTTTGTTATAAGCTAGCGAATTGACCTTACTTTTACCGCATGGAAGGCTTGCCAAACAATTGGGAACAGCGTAGTCGGGAAAATCACAAAAAATATAAGCGTTTTTTAGACAAAGCCGATGTGCGCAAAACGGTGAAAAAATTACCTGATTTGCACGAAGCAGCTTTCCGAAAAATTGATTGCCTTACCTGTGCCGGTTGTTGCAAAAATTATTCACCACGTTTTAAAACTCCGGATATCAAGCGGATCAGTAAACATCTTGGTATCAAGGAGTCTGTTTTTATAGAACGTTACCTGCATCTTGATAGCGAGGGGGATTATGTGGTGCAGCAGACCCCTTGTCCTTTTCTTGGGAAAGATAATGCTTGCAATATATATGAAGTGCGTCCTTCGGATTGCGCCCGTTTTCCTTATACAGATGAAGATGTTTTGTTACGCAGGCCGGCCATTACACTTAAAAATGTAAGTTTTTGCCCGGCTGTATTTTTTGTTATGGAGCGGCTTACGCAATCCTCATAAAACTTATTCTTACCTTTATTTTTTTTAATTACCCTTTTTGTATGAATGATTCGAACCGCATTCTGAATATAAAAGCACTGTTTACCTATGTCCGGTTCAAATTAAGATTGCCCCGCGATTCCGAAAATGTTCAGTTAACCATTGATTCTGTAAAAAATGGTGCTACCATGACGGGTGCCAACTTGTGGGTATTGGTCATGGCTATTTTTACCGCATCGCTAGGCTTAAATTTAAATTCTACCGCTGTAATTATCGGAGCCATGCTTATTTCCCCCCTCATGGGCCCCATTATGGCGTTAGGTATGGGCGTGGCTATTTATGATTTTACATTAGTACAACGATCCTTAAAAAATTTCTTTCTGGCTTTTGGTATAAGTATTACCGCCTCTACTTTATTTTTTTTATTAAGTCCTTTAAAAGGTTCGGGTTCAGAGCTTTTGGCAAGAACATCGCCAACTGTTTATGATGTACTAATCGCCATTTTTGGTGGTTTGGCCGGTATTATTGCTGGTAGCAGCAAACTAAGACAAAGCAATGTTATACCAGGTGTGGCTATTGCAACAGCGCTTATGCCTCCGCTATGTACCGTTGGTTACGGCATTGCCAATTTAAACATAACCTATATAATTGGCGCTCTCTACCTTTTTTTTATTAACTCGGTATTTATTAGTCTTTCCACTTTTTTAATTGTTACTCTGCTCCAGTATCCAAAAGTGGTGTTACTGCATGAAAAAAAAGCACTACGGCTCAGAAGAATGATCTGGGCGGTAGTGTTGACTGCCCTTTTACCCAGTATATATCTTACCGTACAGATTGTTAAAAAATACGTGTTTGAGCAACGCGCCAATAGTTTTGTAAGGGAAGCATTCAAGGAAGACCGTAGGGTAGTAATTCTTACGGAAACCACCTTTAGTTCAATTTCACCTCAAATAACTTTAACCATTATAGGGGCGGAAATAGATTCACTTGAAATGCTTAAATTGAAAAATCAAATGAAAGAATATGGACTTGGTAATAGCGGACTACATGTTCGTCAGGGTTATGGAGATGTGACTCGAAAAAGTCAGTTTATTGGTAATATTTCCTCCACTATTGAAAACAATTCAAGGGCTATTAATGAAATCTATAAACAATTAGATAGCCTTTTAAAGCCAAAAACAGTTGAAATGAATATTGATAGTTTACAGGCTGGCATTGCCCGGGAGGCTTTTTTATGGATGCCTGAAATGGGTTCACTATTTCTTAATCCCATTACTTATTATGATATTGGTACCAATAAAACCCGAAAAGGGTGGACAATAAATATACATTTTAAAAAGGCTCCGAAAAAGGAAGAACTTAAGAAGCTTGAAAATTGGCTGCAAACCAAACTTACAGGAGACAGCCTGATTTTACAATTCAATTAATGGAGGGTTGTGTAGCTACCAAATAATTTTAGATTCAAAAAATATTTTGCTTTTTAAAGCAATACCTATATTTGACAAATGACCTCGGAGAATAAAACCATTCATAAAAATAAATATTCGAATTGCCTTTCAGATGATTTTGATATACAATCAGAATATTTGGACCGGGAAGTTAAAGTTGATGTTTATTGGCCTCAAAAAATGGACAATAAAGAACCGATGTCGCTGCTTTTTGTAAACGATGGCCAGGATTTTCAAAAAATGCCATTTATTGATATCTTTAATAAGTTATTGGGGGACGATGCTTTACATCCGCTAATGATAGTTGGTATCCATTGCTCTGCCGAACGCAGGCTGGAATACGGTACAGCCGATGTATTGGATTTTATGAATCGGGGATCGAGGGCAAAATACCATAGAAAATTTTTATTATTGGAGCTGATTCCACACATAATGAGACAATATGGGCTGAAAGAAGTGAAAGAAATATCTTATGCCGGATTTTCCTTAGGGGGGCTTACCGCAATAGATGTTGCCTGGAAATATCCCAATATTTTTACCAAAGTCGGGGTATTTAGTGGTTCCTTTTGGTGGCGGCTTCGCGATCTGCATGACGGATATAAGGAGGAAACGGATAGGATTATGCATAATTTAATACGTAATGGTTCTTATCATCCGGGATTAAAATTTTTCTTCCAAACCGGAAATCTTGATGAAAAAATGGATCGTAATAACAATGGTATTATTGATAGCATTGATGATACGCTTTCATTGATAAACGAATTGGTAGAGAAGGGTTACTCGAGAGATGAAGATATTAAATATTTTGAAATGCCTGATGGACGCCATGACGTACCCACCTGGGCAAGGTCATTTCCGGTTTTTCTTAAATGGGGATGGGGGATACCTTACACAAAAAATGAAAAGCTTAGCAAAACCTGATTTCAAAAAAAAATATTTAGCGAAAAACCATTATTTTTAGTCTTGTAAATTTTTAGAACTTTATTCACTCATCATTTTATTCATTGAATTATGGCACTTATTCTTGTCGCTGTTGATTTTTCCGCTGCTTCTTTAAACGCTGCGCTTTATGCGGCTCATTTGGCCAAATTAGCTGGAGCGGAATCTATTACTTTAACAACAGTAATTCCAGAACATACCTATGGTAGTGACGGTACCCCCTTAGCATCCGAAAAGAGCGAGAGAAAGACTGCAGTCTATAAAAAACTCGAAGAATTGCAAGTGATCCTTTTTGCCAAAGTAAATGTGCCTACCAAATTGCATATATTATTTGGCGATTTCGATCAGCAGCTTGCCAATTACATTAAAGAGATTTCCGCTGATCTGATGGTGATGGGGGTGGCTGAAACGGATTCTTTTGAAACTTTTTTTGGTACTACCCACTCTATTGAAATGATTAAAAGAACAACTCTTCCTATTTTGGTAGTGCCGGAAGGAGCCATTTTTAATATAGGATTCAACAAAAAAATGGATGTGAGTTTGATGGTGGATAATCATTATAAAATCCCTACCTATAAGTTTGAAAAATGGCTCAGGTTGTTGCAGCCTCATGTACATCTTACCCATGTAGATGAGAGTTTTATTGGATCCCCTTCATCTGAGGAAATGGAAAATTTGCATTACCTTAAACAAGATTTGTTGCGATATGATCCAACTATTCACCTGCTAAAAGGATCCGGTTTTTCAGACGCCGTTAATGATTTTTGCGCTGAACAAGGGGTAGAAATGATATTTACTTTTCCTGCAAAGCATTCTTTTTTCAATCTGCTTTTTGCAGGATCTCATACAAAAAAACTTATTTTTCGAAGCAAAGTACCAGTGCTTTGTTTTCCGGTTGATTAACCAATAAGTGCCAATGGCTGAATCTTCCATGCCAGTTTTTTTTACATAGTAATCGTTTTGCACGATATGTTTCCGGGAGGGAATGTTATTTCTCTGATATTGCTGCACACAATGAAAGGGAACGAAATAATTCGCTGTTAAGCCAAAGCACCATTGGTTACGGAAGCACCCGCTGTTCCCTGTTTTTTTTAGCCGACATTACTATTAAGAGATCATAGGCAAGCGTCATTGCTTTCCAATTTTCAATCTACCTCTATGCCATCCCTACGGAAATCAAAGGCCCGATCGCAACTTTTAATCCGACGGATTCATTGGCGGGTACCTATATATCGGGTGCAATGGAAGCCTTACATATTCCAGTCAACATCTTCTGAAAGGGATGTTTGAGCCTCTTTCCTGCCATTTTTATTAATTGCAATTTCTTAAAGCTTGTTCATTTTAACTTCAAAAGGCAAACCAGGTATGGCTCCTTCTGCTAATTGATATTCTAATTCCCTGCATAGATAACTTACTTCTTCTTCCAGCAATTTACTATCCCTTGCAAGAGTAATGCTTACAGTTACATATAGCGCAAATCCATGACTGGAACCTGGCTCAATTTTGGTGGTTCGGCCAATTTCTACTTGTGCAATATTTGCCCCAAATAACTGAATACAAATTAACCTGATATCTTCTGCGGTTACAATCTTTCCCCTCGATAACAATTGTTGCTTTAAAATAAGTTGCTTTTCCGCCTCTGCCGGCGATGCCCTTCCGCCCAATAATGGTGAAATAATATGAGCGGATCCCGGAGATATTGATGCATTAGCCTGCGCTTCCACCTGACTAAATAGTCTTATTGAGTGTGTTTGAGCACCATACGTAGTATAGTAATCAACTGTTATAAGTTCGGTAGGCTCAATGGGGCGTATTAAAAGGTAATACCTGTTCTCAACCTGATCTTTGCTTTCCTGAATTTTATCTTCCAGCCTGTTCAGCAAGATGGTAATTTCCTTTAATTGGTTTAAGATGGTTTGGTTGCTTATCTCCGAAAAAAACGCATATTGATCCCTTATGGATTCCATCAGGTTAGAGGTCATTCCCCTTATTTCGTGGCTGCTGGTATTGCCAACACCCGACTTGCGCAGGATGGCTTCCCCTTCATTGGGTTGCCTTTTACCTGCAGCATATTTAAAGTGATAAGGATACCCTGTACTACTACTTACATTTACCAAATCTAAAAAACTACCATTTACCGGCAGGGGAATAATATTGATCCATTCGGTAGTACGAAAATGGGTTTGGTTTAATTTTAAATTTACAACCGGAAAAGCATTTACATGTGCGCTCAGCACATCGAACAAATCTTGTGAAAAAGTACGCTGCAATTGCAATTGAACATAAATGAGGGGTTCAGAGGCAAGTGTCTTAATTATTTCTGCCGGCAACCATGATAGCGAAGCGGGCAGGTTTCCGGGTAGTGCGGATACATCTTCGGTAAAATGGATATATCTGTTTGAATAATTAGTGGCAATATTCCTTTTTATTTTTTCATGATAATGATGGCCTTTACTTAGCATATCGGCGGGCTGTAAATCAAATTGTTGCTGGGTACAGTATCCCTGTTTTATAGGAGTTAGTGTTCCATTTACCGTACAAATGGCTTGGGAAATGCCAAAGAAAAATTGATGACTGTCAGTTATATTTCTGAGATGAAAGTATAATTGCAAATCTTTTATAGATACTAAATCTTTCCCGGGTGCAAGCATCATCCAGATGCTTTGGCCCAGCAAATCTCCATCTCTTGCAAAGAGTACCTCTACTACCATTTAATTGAGTTTTAAATAGCTTATTACCAGCTCCAAAATACTTGAGTTGAAGATTATGTAAGGGGAATTTTCCAACCGGTACCAATTCAATATTCTTTGGCAAATCGGTAGTTGGAATGGAATTTCCTTGTGTGGTATTTACGGTAAATACATTTTTAGGTTCAACCGTTAACAAATTTTCGGTTGGTTGGGCTTGTATTATGCAGCTCGAAGGGTAGGATCCTGTAGCAGAATCGGGTACCAAAATTTCAGCAAGGCGTTCTACAAGTCGCTGATGAGATTCCCGAATTTTAAATCCGATACTTTCGAGTTCAACCGCACAAGCTTCAATCAGTAATAAAACCAAAGGATCAAAATTTGCCTCAATTTCATTTTCGGGTATTTCCCACAGCCTTGCAGCCGTTTTTACCATCTGATCTTTAATCTTATCCTTTTTTAACGCAGCCATTTTTACCCCTAAATTTCTTTTCTTTTTGAATGTATCATCTTAATCAAGCATAAGTGGCCCAATAAAAAAACCGGTTTTAAATACAAAAGGCTCCTTGGTTCTTACAATAAGGGCACGAATAATTATTTCCAAACGATACCGCAATTGAGTGCCCTGTTGCCTGTACACTTCTGATTGCTTAATATTTACCTCAATATTCACCTGCTCTATGCGTAACTCAAAATGTGTTACTTGATCTTTAATTGCTTTTACAACGCTCTCTTTTCTTGCCTCATTACTTATATGGATATCGTAATCATCATCCCAGAATTTGCTTCCATAATTGTCATTTTGCAGGTTTTCACCCTGCATGGTAGTAATGAGCAAATGTAAATTGCGGGCAATACTTTCTTTTATCGTACAACGGTCTATTCTTCCATCAGCAAAGAAAGAATTAAACTTTAATGGTAATTTCAAAAATTGATCCATATTATTTAAGCCTAAAATATCCCACGCCTCTTTTTAAATTTTACAATTAGTTTTTTCAATCTTTTGTTAGGAAAATCATAATCCTGATCTACCTGTATCGACTTTTGATCTACCTTTTTATCTTTAAGTCTGCTAATCAATTCAGCAAAACTTAAAGTTTCCTTATCTACAAGAATCATTTTGCTTTCTGTATCATTCATATACATTTTAAAATCTGAAAGGCTGGCATTTCCACTTACAACATCCTGCAACATTTCGCGCCATTGATCATTATCCATATACACTTCAACTATTTTGGGACCTGCAGGCGCCGTCGTTTTCGGTTTTTCAATAGGTAATGGAGTGGAGGAAGCCTCTGGTTTTGCCACTTCAGGTTCTGCTATTGTTTTTGGCTTTGGTAAAGGTATTGGTGGTGGAACTCCCATTCCTCCCTGACTACCCCCACCAGAAATGGGTAGAGCGCCCGGGCCAACAGGTACTTTTCGGGGTGTTACACTTACTACACGAGTCCATTGGTTGTCGGGATCATTGTTTAATGATAGTTTCAGGGTAAAATTACCAGTATTTATAAAAGTAAATGCCGCTTTATCAGTTGTTTTCTTAGGCTGGGTATTGTCGCCCTCAACCGACCATTCGTAACTGCTTGCCTGCACCGTGCTTGAGAAAAGAATTTGCTTACCCTGCTCAATAATAAACGACTCGGCTTGTATGGGATTGGTTAGTTCTTTTACCAAATCTATAGTGGAATTACCATTGATTTGAGAAGTTTTAGAAGACTGAACAAAATTCTTGATTGAAATAAGTTCCGTACTGCTGCAATTTCCGTTGATTTCTACTCTTATGGTGTAGTCGCCGGGAACTTTAAACATGTGGGTAACATGAGCCCCGTAAAGTTTCGAAGCTTTATCACCAAAATCCCATTCTACCTTTTCATCAGCCTCTAAGGGTGCCGAAAAGTGAATGAGCTCATTGGTGAAAAAACTATTTGACTTTTGATTGGTAAGGCTGCTCATAGCTACTGCAACCTCACGACAGGGAACATCAGAAGTTACCTTGTAAGCAAGCAGGCCTATGGAAATAATACAAAAGATAGCCATAATCCCGGATACCCTTCGGTCTAATCCCATCCATTTTTGCGTGAAAGTATTGGAGAGTTGCATAATTAATAATATTGGACTTTACCTTCTGCTCAATTCTATCCTTAGTTGATCATTTTGTTGTTGATACAGGTTTGCCTGCATCTTCCATTGGTTCAATTCCGATTTCAATGCATCAAGATTTTGATTTGTTGAACTTGCATTGCGCAATCTTGCATTAGCAGCCTGCAATTGAAACATAACCGTAACAACATCACCATATAATGCTTTGAGTTCTGCACTATCTGCTCCACCCAAGGTGTACATTTCATTAACCTTCTTTGTGATTTCAGCATCTAATATACCGCTATTGTCTCCAGACTGGTTTATTTTTTCATTAAGATCCATTGCCTCTTTTAGAGAGGAGGAAAACCTGGCAGCCTGCATTTTTTCTTTGTCAAATTTCACAACTTCTTTACGAAGCTTCTCATTATCTCTGAAGGGCACCTGCACACTAAAAAATACAAGGGCTACAACCAATGCAATGGTTACCAAAAATAGTATGAGAAAACTTGTAAATCCTTTACGTCTAGCGTCCTTATTCAACGGCTCCATATTAATTTTTTATTTTAAATACAATAATCAATTTATTGGGTACTATCCAAAGAATCTTCTTCTTGCTTTCGCAGCATCCTGCGGATCATTCTTTTCCTCTTTTACAAAAATACCGCTATCCTTGCGTTTTCCTATGAACTCCATTTTGCTTAACGTATCAAAAAGGCGATCTGTAATTTTTACAAATTGTACTACTTGTGGTATGGAAGCATTTATGTCAGTATGATTATAACTCATACCCGCTACCGAAGATAGCATCGTTTCCAACTCTCCTTGCTTTAATTCACACCACTCACATAAATAATTCATCATTTCCTCTCTTCCGGATCCAATACGAAGGTCTATTGTATTCTTCATGGTACGTGCCAGCGCAGCCAATAATCCAAATAAATAATCCGGGCTTTGATGTAGTATTTGCCAGCGCATCTGTATTACAGCCGGTCCTAGAAACATCATCATTCTGTCACACAAATATTGCACCAATTCACTTAATTCATTCTGCTGGTTTTTTTTAAATATTTTCTGGACTATAAGTGAGCAACGACTTTCAAGATTACTCATAAACCGGTCAATTTCCTGCAATAAGCTTTTAAGGTCTTCATGCGCTGCAATGGTGAGACAGGGAGGAATATAATCTTCATCAACCCGAATATCATTCCCATTCACTATTATTTTACCTATGGAAATGGCGTAAGGATTGGCTTTATATTGGTTGAATTGACCAGAACTCACCAGTTCCACTGTATAACTTGGTATTACGTAGCTTAATCTTGGTGGATTTTCAGTTAGGTCTGCTTCGCCCGCAGCTTGAAGCTCATAAGGGTGTACCAACAATACGACCCACCATATTGATTCTGTGCTTTGCTTGCTTAAATCAAAATCAATTACCGGATACTGATCTCCCTGTTTAAGGGAATTGCCAAGCGCAGGAATGGAAATTCGTACGCCACCCTGTGTTACAGCCTGGCAATGAGGCAGTGCTATTCTTATTCTTCGCTGATTGTCAACCGAAACCTGAATGCTATAATTATTTTCTCCGGCTACAGAAGGTGGCAGCAATCCAAACCTGTTTGGACTTAGCCCTAACGATGCCATTTGATGCATGGCATCATCTATGGCATTATTTTGAGCAATGAAATGAGACTTATTTATCTTCATTCCATCTTCCCAATTTACCGGATAATATTTTATTGAATCTCTCATATTTTATATACTACGTAAACGTCTATTTATTTTCCTGATAACGTTCAGCCACAATTACCGTATTTTCTTTAATACCGTTTTCTCTGATACTATAAATTGGGTTTAAAGTCCGGCTTGATTGGTACCATTTAGGTTTGGTTCTAAAAAGCCATTGACTAGGGTAGCCTGTTTCACTTAAAAATTCAATGGGCGTTTCGCTTTGTAATTCGTTATAGTCGTTTATAAAATGGTAAAAGAGTTCTCCCATTTTTATACTTTCTGGTGCTTTTGCCCTAAAATAGGTTGCTTTGATATCTATCTCTTTTTTTGCTATTTCAAATCCTATAACCAATAATTTTTCATTGGAATCCTCATCGGGTAAGTCAATAGGATTGTGCAAAGGATATAGCCAGGGTGTGTAAACAGGTATTGGAATATTGATGGCTGCTTCAAATGTATGAGAAAATAAGAAAGGTAGAAAAAAAGTTAGGCTACTAAGCATCATAGGGAAAAAGAGGTAATCCTGATCTCTGATAAAATACTGTAGTGCAGAAAATATTACGATGGTAAAAAGTACAATGGCCATACAAAACATGAGTTCAGCCATTAAAATACGCTGCCGGTTTTCGGGTTTGGCCTTAAAATATTTTTTATGATTAAGAAAATGATGAATAAGGCCAAAAAATAAATATATTCCACCTAAAATCCAGAATACCCAAAACAAATTTTCGGAAATAAAAGTAGAGAAAAAGGAAAGTCCGGCGGCTACCAATGCGGAAACCACGCCATATAATGTAGGTCTTTTGCCACTAGCCGCAAAATGGGAGGACACTTTGCGTACCATAGCAAATAGCACCACCGATCCGGCAAAGGCTGTCCCAAGATAGGTTAAAAAAAAAGGTAAATTCATATAAAATAAAGCGAATAACTGATTTTTCGTTGTTCTAAACTGTTATAATACAAAACCAAATCCAAGTACTTCTTCCTGTTGAACCTGCTCTGAGGCATCTGGAGTGAGTTCAAATGTAGTACAAATATGTATTGGTAGAAAAATGTCTGAAAAGCGTTTAAGAAGTTTGCCCATTGGCTGTTCGGCGGGGAATTGACTTCTTTCAGAAACAGAAAGGTTTTGTATGGTAAATTGCCAGTGAAGGGTAGGCATGTGGTATTTTTTACCCAATACAGTATCGTTGCTTAAAAGAGCTTTGCCTAAAGAAAATGGAGCAATTTCAGAAAATTGTTCATATTGCCAGAAAGTTTTTACTGTTACCTTTTTACCTAATATAAATTGGAGAGCGTTATTAGTAAGCTCTACATCTCCGGAAATGAGGAAGCACCAGGGTAAAATTCTTACAAATGCGTCACTTGATTCTAAAGGCATATTTTCTGGTAAATCCCAAAAATGTTTCCAGGTTTCGTTTACATTACCCCTCAAAAGGTTGATGGACATAGCCTGTTCGGCCTGTTCTACCAACAAATGGTACCTAAAAAATTCCTGATCATAAGGTTGGAAAAACTTACGGGCTTGCTTTTCCTCGTCACGGTACCTGCGATGCTCCTCTTTCATGGAGGCCGCATTGCTTACCTTAAGATGGCCTAACGGTTGGTGAAATAGACCCTCCGGCATGCGATCATAAATCCCATTCCTATTGACGCTAACCTGTAATTCCTCCCTAAATGAGTTCTCACTCGTCACTTGTGCAATATTCTCTATGTCACCATGGTAACTCTTTTTAAAGTTGCTTTGCTTGCTGAGCCTCAATTGGTCGAAAGAAACGCCCCTCCGAAGTATTTCGGTACATAAAATTTCCAACTGAATGCTGCGGAAATCCTGAGGTGATATTTTTGGTAGCTGCTTCATTACAATTTTGGCTTCATAAGTATATTTGCTTGTTTAGGTAACACCAATATGTATAAAACATTATAAAATGAATGGAAAACATATTGCTATGATCGAATAAGGATGGAAAATTACCCATATATATTCATATCCACCAAAGGCTTTCAAAAAAAATATTAAATAGTATTGACCTTCATCCAAAAAGTAGCCAAATTATGCCTTTCTACCACTATTTTATAATGATTCAAATTATTTTTTTACAAATCCTTGCAAATACCGAAACCAATCATTATAATTGTACTGCCAATTATTTTTCAACTAAACATTTAAAAAACCATTATGAGTTTTAAAGCAAAATTTAAAGCCGGGAGCATTGAGGCTAATGTCATTAGCGCCAATTTTACGCTTTATCAGGAAACTGACGTTACCGGCCGTCCCTCATCAGTAACGAGGGGTGGAACCCTCAACATTGTTCTTGAAAGCTCAGGTTCTACTGAGTTGTTTGAGTGGATGTGTAACAGTTTTGAAAAAAAGGATGGTAGTATCATATTTCTGAAAAGAGATAGCGAAGCTACCCTGAAAGAATTGAAGTGGTTAGAGGGATGGTTGGTGAATTACACGGAAACCTTTACAGCAAGTACCACTGATCCATTTAATATTTCACTGATTATTTCAGCAAAAGAGATTTCGCTTGGTAATGGTACCCATGTAAATGAATGGCCTGATGCCTGACGAGGTTAATTTTTTTTAAGGCGTTGACAAAGATTTTTGCACAGGAGATGTGAAGTAACATATCTCCTGTGAAATCTTGTTTTAGTCAAAATCTTAGTGCATACATCAATAATTAATATTACTATAATAGTACATCCAACTCTATATAGTTAACTATATGGAGTACAATATATTATGAATAATGAACCTGAAATTCAATCGGCTTCGGAGCTCCTTGGTACTAAAATAACAGTAAACGGACAGGAAATTATTTTTTCTGAATTATCTATTTACGAAGCTATTTCTGATGCTTCAAGTTTTAGTTTTAATTGGCGACAGGCTGAAAATAAATTCAACATCAGCGATCATCATGATTTTTACGGCAAAAATCTTGGGGGCGAGGTTGTCATTACAATTGGTACAAAGTTCAATTTCAAAGGATTTATATTTTCCATTAATTGCTTTAATCAGGAAGATTATGCGATTGAATATCAAATTGAAGGGAAGGGGACGGCTGGAGTGCTTTCCATGGGATTATCGTGTAAAACTTTTCATAAAAAAAAGCTTTCCGAAATAGTAAAGGAAGTATTAAGCGGAACCGGAATAGCTATCAAACTTAATATTGAAAATGATTTAGAAGCCTATTATACCGTTCAATACAATCAGAGCATCTGGGATTTTTTATGCATGCTTGCTGCCCGAAACGGCTTATGGTTTTATTATACCGGTGTAGAATTGTACATGGGGAAACAACAAGCTACCCCTACTAAACTAACCAATGGATCAAACTTGTTTAACTGGCAATTTACCGGAAAGGTAATAGCCGACACCCTTAATTCAGCATCATTTGATATATTTAAGGGGGTAGGAATTAAAGGAAAAGGTCAACTAATTAGCCAAAAGGGATTTTTCGAAGCTTCAGTAAAGGGTGGCAATAAAATAAATAAAGTCGAACCAAAACAACATAGTACGCAAGAAGTAGTAGAAAAAAACCTCAAATCCGGGCTTTCATTTAATATGGAGTCGGTCTTATCCAATTCGGTACATGTTACTGGAAATTCTTACGCCCTTGAAGTAAGAACAGGTGTTACGGTTACCATCAATAATTTTTCCGGAATATCTCAGGGGGATTATATTGTAACCAAAGTAGAGCATAATTGTCAGGAAACGTACCACTATACCAATAGTTTTACGGCTATACCTGCTACGGCCAAAGTGCCCCCAAATACTAAAGCTTTACTCCATCCTTTAGCTATGGCTCAACCTGCAAAGGTTGTTGATAACGAGGATAAAGATGGTCTTGACCGCATAAAAGTTCGATTTCCGTGGCAAGATGAAAAAGAACAATCCCCTTGGGTACCAGTGTTGGTGCCTCATGCCGGTAGAAATAAAGGATTCAGGTTTTTACCCGAACTTGGGGATAGTGTAATGGTTGGCTTTATGGATGATAATGCTGAACGACCATATATAATGGGTGCGTTTTTTAATAATGAACAAAAGTCGGGTTTAAAGCATGAAGAAAACAAACAAAAATTTATTGGAACCGTAAGTGGCAGAAGGCTAACCTGGGATGAGGATAAAGAAATATTGGCATTAAATGATAATACATTTGATTTTCCTGCAAACAAACTAACAATGAGCAGAGAAAAAGGCCAAGAATCGCTGAAAATTGAATCCGGTACCAATAAAAGTAATGGTTCTATCATTGAAATGAAAAATGAGAAGAACCTCGAAATCGGAATGTTGAGTGGGGGGGCACTTGTTGCCAAAATAATATTCGATTCAAAAAGTAAAAAAATCACCATTGAATCGGATGACCTGGTTGAAATAAAGAGCCAAAAGAAAATAACCATGGAAGCGCCTGAAATTGAAATTAAGGCACAGAAAAAGTTAACCTTAGAAAGCACAGCAGAGGTAGGGATGAAAGGGGCGAATGTAAAAATTGCAGCAGACGTACAGCTCGAAGCAAAAGGCACAAATGCTACTTTTGAAGGATCCGCAATGGCAGAATTTAAGGGGGGTGCTATGGCTGTACTTAAAGGAGGAGTTGTTATGATTAATTAGTTGCACCTTTTAAATATCCGATCAGGAAGTTCTCATTTTGAGATTAATTAAATATTGTAATATATATTAATATGGGAAAACCAGCAGCTCGGGCAGGCGATTTGCATGTATGCCCCATGGTTACACCGGGGTTACCACCAATACCCCACGTAGGAGGCCCTATATTACCGCCCGGTGTACCTACCGTGCTCATTGGTGGTATGCCTGCAGCCACCATGGGTGACATGTGTATGTGTGTTGGCCCACCCGATTCTATCGTTTTGGGTAGTATGGGAGTTTTTATAGGCGGCAAACCCGCAGCACGCATGGGGGATATGTGCGCCCATGGCGGAAGTATAGTATTAGGATGCCCTACCGTATTAATAGGAGAAGCCGGTGGCGGCGGGGGTGGAGGAGGTGCCATGGGAGGGGTCTCAATGATGAGAGAGATACAAAAAACACTTTCAGGTAATGAAGCCTTACTGGTAGATCAGGCTGCTACCCTTATTGAGGCTGCCGCTAAAGGAACACCTTTTTGCCAAAAATGCTCATAAGAAGAATAAGTTTACAAAAAGGGATATGTTTATAATTACAAATAATCAATTAGAACAATTATCGGCAGGAAGATTAGAAAAAGTAGTAATAAAAACATGGGATATAGCAGAGGAAGAATTTTCCGAATTCATGTATGGCACACAGCAAGAAAACAGGCAATTAATAAAAAAACAAATACATACAGCATATTATAAATATCACATATCTTCCTTTGATTCGCTTGAGGACTTCGCTCTGCTTTCCTTGCAATATTCAATATTGCAGCAAGAAAAATTACCCGGCGACCTGGGTAAAATTTTAGAATGGCCGGACTTGCCCGATAATATAAAAATAACAGAAACAGAAACACTG
>Ga0105048_10001788_pt1 | contig 34767 bp, 30 predicted proteins | sample MAT05_FD_78382 | JGI IMG/M metagenome (GOLD analysis project Ga0105048, IMG submission 78382) | Freshwater microbial communities from Lake Fryxell liftoff mats and glacier meltwater in Antarctica - MAT-05 | ecosystem: Environmental > Aquatic > Freshwater > Ice > Liftoff microbial mat | place... | reverse complement strand
TAGAGAAGCCAAATTAAACCGACTCGATTTCCACAATTGTGCAAATACAATTAATACCAGTCGCACAACCTATTATCATCCAGTTGAAAATCGCTACTTAACAGCTAGAGAGGCAGCCGCAATTCAGTCTTTCCCCTCGGATTATTTTTTTTGCGGGACTTTAACTCAGCAGTGGAGACAAATAGGTAATGCGGTTCCGCTCCTTCTTGCAAAAGCACTTGGGGAATCTATACTTTATTTAGATTCGATCAAAAGCAATAGGCAGGAAACTAAATCAATCGAAAATATTGCGGCAATCAGAGCTAAGGCATTCTCTTACAAAGAAAATATTTTCAATAAATCTAATCAAGTAAAAAAATCCATTCAACTTTCGCTATTTTGAGTAGTAGACCCAGCTATCAGTGGAAATATACGTCCATCCTTTTCTTCAATATCATAACAAGACTTTTTAGGCTTTCCTTTTTTATCTATTTTTAGAACAGCATAGAATCCGTACTTATAAATTGGACTACTATGGATTGTTTTAGCTCTTAGCCTCAAGGTCATCAAGCAAATAAACTGTGGTGTACCTAACGAGAGAATATCTTTTTGTAGGTGGTAGAATCCATACCCTCCAATTTGAATGTAGTAGCAATTTTTGATACTATAAAAGTTATATAAAGTATTGATATCAATTTCCACTTTGTCTTCAAATAATTTTTGATCTTGATTTTTCTGTTCAAGCGTTATTTGATCCTTGGGAATAAAATATCGATTTGGAGTAATTTTTTTTCTACTGATAGTATCAAGAATTCCAATAGATGTGTAGAAAGATGTTGCAGAATCGTCTACACACCAACTCCACACGTTATTATTCCACTTCAACATTTTTTGACCATAGTCAGCTTCAAGATCGAGTTTAACTTCGAGATTGTTTGCTTGAAAGTTGTAAATAAATTTTATATCTGCCGAATTTCCTGCTCTCCCCCTAGTTGAATTTGGAACAATTAATCCCTTAGAATTTAACAAATCAAAAATATTTTGCTCGTAACTGTCACCTTTGTTGTATCCCATGATTTCTTTTTAATAAATAAAGTATTTCCATATTCTATGAAAGCGATGAATAGTCATGAGATCAATAAATAGCACTAATCAATATGGGTATGGTTCCTTACAGGAGGGTCAGTTACTCTTAAAAAAGTTACTTTACCTCCTGCACCACCCTTGATATTTTTGCTCTAATCATTGTGCAATAAATTATCCCTAGGACTAACTAGCTGGAGTAGCTTTTGTTTGATTTGAGTATCAAAAACTTGCCATTTGATTTTGGCGTAATCTTGACTTTCATTGAAGCCGTAGAGGAAGCCAATCGGAATTTCAAACCCTCCCGCCATCATTCTGCCGCCGCCAAAGAATCGTCCCTGATTGTCTTGCCCAAAGGCCTCTTTAATAAATTCATCGGGATCGAGCGTAATCTTGGTAGTCCGCAAAGAGCCAATAACTACTTCTAGTTCCTCATCTTCATCGTGGACAATGCCGTAGACCACTGCCGTATGGACATTTTCTTCCGTGACCAAGAAATCTGCGGCTTGGGGGATCGCATCTCGATCGTCATACCGCAAATAACCCACCCCAGCGATAGAAAAATTATTCTGCACCATCCTATTTTTCAGGCTGCGTTCAATCACATCCATGACCCGTTTAGAGCGGGAGGCTTGCATCACCGCATTAAGTAACTGAGCATCATAGAACCGGCTTAAGTACGCAGCAGCAAGGAAATCTTCTTCTTGAGCTTGCATCAGGCGATCGGTATCCGATCGCAAACCGTGCATTAACGCCGTAGCACATTTCACATGCTCACTAATACTACTATCTAGTTTTAAGAGTCCAGCTTGGAGATACTGGGTAAAAATAGTTGCCGTAGCTCTGGTGGAGGGGCGTAGGTCTGTGTACTCTGCCTGCAAATCTCCTTGGCTAGTATGGTGGTCGATGATGGCGGTGATGGGGATGCCATTAGTGCGGATACAAGGGAGAAGCTGGCTAGTTGTACCTTGGTTATCAATTAAGATACAACCTTGATATACTGAAAGGTCTCGATCTTTAAGACTTTGGATTGTCCAACGTTGCAGGGGCAGTCCGGTGAGTTTGACTAGGGCAATATTTTCTTGGTGGCTCAAAGCCCCGGCGTACACAATGTCACAATTAATTCCGTATTCCTTAGCGATTAATTTATAAGCCCAAGAGCAGGAGAGGGAGTCGGGGTCTGGGAAGTCCTGCATGATGATTAGCTGGCGATCGCCCCGGTGTCGATAAAGGATTTGTCTAAGGGCTTCTACTTTTTCTAGATCAGGCTGTAATAAACGTTGGGGGGTAATTGGGTAATCTTCGGAAGCAGATTTTTCATTACTGGTTTCAGTTTTTCCCTCGGACAAGAGCATCCCTGAGCCATTGGTCGCATTTACAAGGTTTGATGACATATTAAAAAAGGTTTCAGAACGGCAGTAGCTTTGATTAGAGAGATTAATTAGATTAAGCTGCTATTCTAACAAATCTAGGACATTTATCTGAGGTTGAAATTTTTCTATGTATGATGTGGCAATCATTGGGGCTGGGTTAGCTGGAATTACCTGTGGGCAATATTTACAACAACAAGGACAGCAAGTGGTTTTTCTGGAAAAATCCCGGGGTTTGGGGGGGAGAATAGCTACCCGCCGCTTGCACAATACAATCGCGGATCATGGGGCAAGATATTTAGAAATTCAAGGCCCGCAAACTCAGGAACTAATCACAAATTTATTAACACAGGGCCTTCTGGAGCCTTGGGCTGGAGAATCTCATATCTTCACCCCTAGAGGAATGCAACCCCAGTCGCCTCAAGCTCGTTATGTTACTCCTTTGGGTATGAGTGCGATCGCCAAAGCTCTTGCTACTGGCTTAAATATCTGTCTCAATCATCAGGTAGAACAAATCCAGTCCACGGAGCAAGGTTGGTCAATCTGGTCAATTTTGGGTGCTAGGATCAATCCTAGCCTCTCTGTGGAAGCCAAGGCTTTGGTTCTAGCGATCCCTGCTCCTCAAGCTCTCACTCTGTTATCCCCCTTAGAGGGTTTAAACCCAGATTATCTAGAACGACTAGCAGAGGTGGACTATGATCCATGCATCACAGTTATGGCGGGCTATGCTCCAGAGTTCCAAGAGATATTGCACACAAGGATTCCCTCTTGGCAAGCAGTAACTTTTTTGCAAGACCCGATACTAGCTTGGGTCGGAATAGATAGTACGAAGCGATCGTCTAATCCAGAAAATCAACCTGTAATTGTCCTCCACAGCACCCCCATTTTTGCTGCCCAGCATCTGGATAGTCTTGATTTAAATGCTGTAGGGCAGGAATTGTGCGATCGGGTCGCTCATCATCTCTTCCCAGAACTAAATTCTCCCCTCTGGTTCCAAGTCCACCGTTGGCGCTACGCCCAGCCCAAAACTTTCCTCAATACTCCTTATTTTCCTGCCCCGACTCCCTTTCCCCTAATTTGCTGTGGTGATTGGTGTCAGTCGGGCTTAACCGGTGGTGCAACCGGTGGGTTTATAGAAAAGGCCTTAGCCTCTGGGTTAGCCGCTGCTAAATATTTATCCTCTTAATCGATCTACCGCTACATTACCCGCTCACGAACCTAAGTTTGTGTCTTAGCGGGGGCATTGACGTGCAATAGCATCTCCCCCTTGATCATTCTTTGGGCAGCATCTAGGAGCACATCCTCTAGATAAGGCTTAGTGAAGTAGCCCCTTGCTCCCCGATCGGCAGCAATCTGGCGGTGGCGATCGGCTCCCCTAGAGGTGAGCATCGCCATGGGCAGCTTACTCAGAACTTCGTCTTTGTGCATGCGATCGAGGAGTTCCAATCCATCCATCTTCGGCATTTCAATATCACAGAACACAATATCGCAGGGCAGACCAGAACGCAGCTTGTCCCAAGCCTCTTGACCATCCCGGGCTTGCTCAACCCGATAACCAGACTTCGTAAAGGTCATGGAGAGCAGCTCCCGCACAGTGATGGAGTCATCGACAATGAGAACCAACGGCTCTGTCTTCACAGGCATTGGTTCAGATGCCACGATATTTCCTTGATCCCAGAGCATTCCACCCTTGTCCTTGCTGAGACGACCAAGGGAAAGATCAATAAGTTCTAGGACATCCACGATCGGCATAATCTTGCCATCCCCCATCACCGTTGCTCCAGCAATGCCCACGGGTTTGGGAGCAGGACCTTCCAGTTGCTTAGTCACAATTTCCTGTTCTCCCAATACTTGATCCACCTGTACTGCCAAGTAGTTCCCAGCTCCCCGGAGAATTAGGATTGAGATCATGCCATCTTCCCTCTTGCCACCGTAGATATTGCCTCGGCTGAGATGGCGGTTAAAAGTCAAGAGTTCCGAGAGGGGATAAACCTCTAGTTTCTCATCATTCCATTGGTACATATAATGACCATTCTCATTCACCTCTAGAGACTCTATGGGTTCATCAATGGGTTGCTCTACCCCGTCAATAGGGAAGGCAATCAGGCTATGATCGCTGGAACAGCGGAGAGCTTTACCAATACTTAAGGTTAGGGGCAAGCGAATGGTGAAAGTAGTTCCCTTGCCGAGAGTAGAATCAATCCCTACGGTTCCTCGAATTTCGTTGAGCTTAGTTCGGACAACATCCATGCCCACGCCCCGACCCGCTAATTCATCGGCTTGATCCTTAGTACTAAAACCAGCATGGAAGAGGTAGTCGTAGAGTTCTATTTTTGATAGGTTTCGCGCTTCTGCTGCTTCGACTAATCCTTTCTCAATTACTTTGCTACGGATCCGCTCTGGGTCAATACCAGCTCCATCATCACTCACAGAAATTATGGTTTGATTCCCTTGATGGAAGGCTTTGAGTTGAATCTTACCTTGGGGATTTTTGCCGCCCTGCTGCCGAATTTCTGGGGTTTCAATCCCGTGGGTCATGGCATTGTTAATCAGGTGGGTCATAGGATCGTAGAGTTGTTCTAGGATCATTTTATCTACAAGGGTATCTTGACCTTCTACCTTTAGTTCGGCTTGTTTGTGGAGCTTGACGCAGATATCCCTGACTGCTCTAGGGAGGCGATCGGCGGTTTGCTTGAAGGGCATCATGCGCGATCGATTTAGCCCTTCTTGGAGCTTGTCAGTAATTTGTCGGAGCATTCGAGCCACTTGATCTGTTCCTTGAACCAAAAATTCAATGTCGGAGGCAGATTCCTTTACCCGGACAATTAATTCAATCATCTCTTGAGATAGCAGATGGAATCCTGTGAAGCGATCCATTTCCAAAGGATCGTAATCTTCTCCCCCAGAATTACCCTGCTTTTGAGGCTCATCTCTCCGTGAATAATTAGAATAATTATTATTGGTCGGTTGCTGATTTTTCTGGCGACTGGCTAACAGGGAACTCTCTAGAAGGCTACGTTCGTAGAGGTCTTGCATCCTGCCCCCCACGTCTGTTAGTTGCTGGATATTCCGCATCAAGTTATCCAGAAATTCCCTTAACCTGCCTTGATCTTGCTCTAGGGTATTCCGGTTAACAACCAGTTCTCCCATGAGGTTATTTAGATTATCAAGTTGCTTTACGGGAACCCGCATGGTTTGTTCCCCCACACCCCTAGGCTGAGGACGCGCTACAGCAGCCGCTCTGCCTCCAGAGGCATCAACTTTCCGAGAGCCACCCATGGATTTCTCGGTTTCTTCTAGTAGTCCTTCTAGCTCTTCAAAGCCATCTTTTTTAACTTCTTTTCTGGTTTCTTTGGTAGGGGCTTTAGGAGGAGTAGAGGGTTCTAGGAGAGCATCTAAGTCAGCAAAATCATCACCGAGAGAGAAGCTAGAAGAGTCGTCTAGCATGGCATCTAGCTCATCAAACTCCAAAAATTCATCGTCAGGGGATGAGTCTCCTAACATGGTTTCTAGTTCTTCAAAGTCTTCTAAAGCAGAAATATCTCCAACTTCTTCAGGGGCGATCGCCTCCACTTCCAAACTAGATCCAAACAAATCATCTAGGGTCACTTCCGACTCTTCACCCCCAGCAAACAGGGCTAGTCCCGCCCAATCTTCTTCAAAGTTAGAATCCCCAGCAAACATATCTTCCAAGTTACTATCTTCACCAGAGCTTTCTAGGCTACTAACTGTATCTTGAGTAGGAGTAGCGAATAAATTGCTTAAAGCATCATACTCTGAACTTTCTAGACTATCTGTCAATTGCTCTGCAAAGGAAAACTCCTCATCTAAGGATAGGTCGGCTGGCTCCGCCATTATATCGTCCCAATTAAGGCTGTCTCCGGGTTCTACTAGAGATAAGGAGTCCTCTGAACTTGTAGCTTGATCAGAAAACATCGCTTCAAAACTGAAATCATTACTAGGATCGTTGCCAAAATCTAGGCTGAGATCATCCAAATCGGCGGTTGGCAACAGGTCTAATTCCAAATCTAGACTAGATAAATCGTTAGCGGATACATCTTCGCCGTTGAAGTTAAGGAAATCATCTAAATCTATCTCATCTGTTCCCAAAACAGAGACAGAATCTTTAGCTTGTTGAGGGTTAGCTTTAGTAGGTTTAGGTGGTGCTGGTTGAGGAACTTCTGCCATTAAGAAACTCATATCTTCACTATTGTAAGAAATATCTTCTAATTCTTCTTCCCCGTCTAGCCCAGAGAATAAATCATGGAGATCTTGTTCATTATTACTGCCCAGTATGTGTTGCTCTTCTTGATTTAAGTCACTATAGTTAGGAGTTTTTGAGGTTACTTCCTCCAAGTCCGAGATTTCTTGGGAGAACAAACTAGCTAGGTTATCTAGCTCGGCTAAACCTACGGCTGGAGTGAGAGAAGATTTATTAACCTTGGCTTTGACCTTATTAGCAGGTGCGTTTGTGGAGGGGACGAGGGCTTGGAGTTGGGGGCTGGGGATGACTTCTTCGCCACGGTTGGCAACAATGAGGTCATGGGCTTGTTTAATTTCTTTGACCACTTTACTGGCGAGGACTTTCGGAGTGTTGTTGAGGTTGCCGATCGCTGCGGTTGCCACTTGCATTAAATTAACCCAGTTAGGTAGGTTGGCTTGCTCTCCTAGGGCAGTAAGTCCATGAGCGTAATCTAACGCTTGACTACGATTGGTAGAGCTATCGGGCTGCTTGAAGAGTTGTAACAGCTCCCGGAGTTTACTCAAGGCATCGGGGGCAAAGTTAGGAGGTAAAGTTTTGAGAGGGGTAGCGGTGGTAGTACCGTGGGCTAGTTTTTCTAAATGAGCAGGCATCACTCCAAAGATAGGAGTAATATCTGCCATTAAATCTGCGGCGGCGGCTTCAGTTAAGGTGAGATCGGGACTTTGCTCTAAGCGATCGATCTGAGTTTGCAAAGCTTGCTTTAGTTTGACAAAACTGGTTTCTACGTACTGATCGGGTTGGCAGGGATTTTCTTTGAGATACTTAAAATAATCCTCCATCCGATGAGCCGTAAGGCGGATACTTTCCAAAGCCAACATAGCCGCTCCGCCTTTGATGGAGTGGGCTCCCCGATAACATTCGTGGATAGTATCGGGGGTGGCGATCGTCTGGGAGAGGTTTCCTAAGCCTTGGGTAATGGTTTCCAAGTGCTCCTTAGCCTCTTCGATAAAGTATCCGGTAATTCTCTTGAGTTGTTCTGGCTCCATGGCTATGTCCCTTGAGCGTAATTGCTACTTACTCTATGCACCACTAGGCAATGGTTCCCTGATAACTTTTTAGTAGCTGTGAGATATTAATAAAATATTTTATAGAAATACTTCTAGATTCACAAGACTGCTTTTAGTTTAACTAAATAGGTTAGTTTTAGTTAAAATTTCTCTGTCTACTCGTACCAATTTACAGCAGTTTTCATAGAAATGAAACCCAGTCTCCACTCTACAATACCTATAAAAGCTGGGTTTGAGTGGAAAAGAACTAATTAACTAAGGCTGATCAAATAGCTGACCATCTAGGTTACTAACACTCCGCTGGAGGATAGCTAGAGAGCGATTAAATCCAACGATCGCATTGAGTTGATTTACTTCCGCTCTAGTTAGATCGGTCTGGGCTGTAATCACTTCTGTTTGGGTTCCCACTCCTGCTTGAAACCTCAGCCTAGCTAACCTTAAACCTTCAGTGGCTCTGATTACAGCCTGACCAGAGGTGGCAATATTATCTTGGTTAGCCTGAAGATTATAGTAGGCTTGCTCCACTTGAAAGCGGATTTGGTTCCGCTGCTCTGTAAAGTTCTGTTGGGCTGTGGTAATATTTGCCTCTTGTTGAGCAATTCTGGCTCTAGCAGCTCCGGCATCAAAAAATGTCCACTGCGCCCGGATTCCAATGCTACCACCCCCGGCAGTATTGAAGCCATCTCCCATATTTCCTAAAACGCTGTAATTGGCGAATAGATTTACTTGGGGCAGGGTATCCGCTGTGGCAATGCGTTGTTGAGCTTCCGATTGTTCGATCGCCACCAGTTGTTGCTCCAATTCCGACCGATTTTTCAGAGCTAGAATAATACTCTCCTCTAAGCTCAATTGCCATACCCCTAAGGGTCTGATCTCATCTGCGGTCACCACTGTGGCAGTTTGGGGTAGGTTCAATCTTTGGGCAAGTTGGCGGCGGGCGATGGATTGCTGGGCAACAGCATTGCGTTCATCTTGGATAGCATTAGCCAAGGCTACATCTGCCTGTAGCACTTCAAACCTAGTTCCCAGTCCCGCTTGTTCGCGCAATTGGGCATCCTCTAAACTTTTGCGGGCTTGGGTAACCGAAGCTCTGGTGATCCTGAGTTGGGAATCTGCCTGCTGCAAACTATAGTAATCGTTAGCTACATCTAGCCGGAGCTGAGTTAGTTGAGTTTCTAGGGCTAACTGGTTATTACGGAGTTGGAGGGCAGCAACAGCGATGGTAGCGGGACGACGACCTCCAGTATAGAGACTGTAATCTAGTTGCAGAGTTGCTCGGGCTGCGGTACTACCAGTTCCTTGGGTGATACCAGTAATTTGAGCTTGGCGATCGGCAGCAAGTCTTGCATCGGCGGAGTCCGATCGCGTAAAGTCAAAGGTTACTGTCCCTGTCGGAAATTCTGCGGCGTAAGTTTCCCGCAATCGAGACTGAGAACTAGCAATGGCTAGTTGGGCTTGGGTAATCCGAGGGGAATTTCTCCTAGCTAGGACGATCGCCTGCTCTAGGGTAATAGGCTCTGTGATATTAACCTGAACTTCTTGGGGGATCGTGGGGAACAATAAGGGGTTGGAGCTAGGATTGAGAAATTCTGGAGGGTTGAAACCCGGAATACCTGTATTCAAGGGCGAAGTGGTGAGAGGTGTAGCTTGATTAGGTAGATTAACTTGAGGGCGGTTAGACTGAGCTAATTGGATAGGGGCATCACAAGAGTTGTTTTGACTGTGGATATCAGTCAGTAAGGGCATACAGCCTAAGTTCGTATCGGTAGATAAATTTAAACTAGAGGTTGATAGTTGTGAGGGGATGATTTCTCTACTGGTATTTGGAGCCAAGTCTTGACCAACATTATCTTCAGCAGAAGGATAAACAAGATTGGCAGCAGTAGATGGATTTGATGTGGCCTTAACTGCGGTAGTAGGCATCAGGGTAACAGCAGTAAGAACCACAAATAGGGGAAAGCTTCGCATAAATCCTTAACTTTAAGTTTACTCTAGTCCTTTTCTTGGCAATCTTTCCTAGCGATCGTACACAGGCTCCAAGAAGTATCGGTTTTAGAACCTAGATACCAAGAACCAATATAAACTAATTGCTTACCCTTTGCAGTAGCAAGCTCATCTAGAATGCCTATTTTATGAGCGAGAGGAAATCCCTGCGATCGCCTTGAGATTCTGACAGCGTAATAATTCCGTAAAACTTAAGCCTCGTTTGCCTTCAATATCAGCAACCTGAAGTATCCCTTGGTACAACTCCTCGGCAGCCTTTACTTCCGTATAATTCCGACGAGTAGCAATTTCTAAAGCTTTTTGATCAGCAGCCACAGCTAACTCACTATTCTCGCCCCTAGTATTGCTTTTTTGCCACAGTTGTCGCAGTCCCACTAGAGCTAGACCACTGCCCACCACCATGCCGATCCCATCCCCTTGGTTAAATTCTACTACTCCCCCAATTAGTCCCATTAACGCCATAGCTTGATACCAGTTAGGTTCAAGCCACTTGATTTGCAATAGGCGACCCACAGCACTCAAAACCAATAAATCCTGCTGGGGCACTGATAAATAGCGCCATAGGTCAAAGTTAATAAAAATTAGCCTGTCTCTTGACCAAGGCAGGGGTTGCGGCGTGTAAAGAACTTGACTTTGCTCTGGCTTGCTAAGAATTTTTATTCCCATGCGCCCTGATGCTGGCATCAAGTCAAAGAGACGGTATATTTCTACATCAGGATTCATAATTAAGAAATGCTTTTGTTGATAGCTAGAGGAAAAACGGAAATCAAGAATACTTCTATTTCTACTATTACTTTTTAATCTAGCAAAGTGGTATTCTTTTTGATATTAAGTATGACACCTTAGGGACTCTTGATTATTGCGATTTATGATTGCGATTTCATAGGATTTACTTGTTAGCCTAAGCAATTGTTACCTGAGTCACGGGAAGATTTTAGAAAATTTTGACAAGTACTGCAACAAATATATGCCCAAACAAAATTATACGCCCAAACAAAATAGTAAATTCGGCTTACGGTTAGGCGCAGCCCTTAGTGGGACGATCGCTTCCTTGATTCCTCTATTTATCTCTGGTGCTAACGCCAATATATTAGATCCAGTTGTGATTAACCGCCAAGTAGGTGCTGACTATAACGTTTGTGCCGGAGAACTTCTCGATCGAGGTATTACCGCCGATCAAGTAGCGATCGCCTGTAGCCAAGCTCTCATACCTCCAGACCTCTCTCTCTGTGTGGCAAAAATTAGCCGCCTTACTCCAGTGATAGCGAGTGATGCTCTCAGTGCTTGCAACCGAGTCCGAAGACCAGTAGAAATGTCTACCTGTGTCGTTGATATTTTCAATCGGACTACAGTACCAAATCCTCCTGTAGTTGCCAGTTCTGCTAATGCAATTCTAGATAACTGCCGCCGTAGTCTCTTACCTCTAAGATTCTCCAGTTGTGTAATTGGATTAAGTCAGCAAATAAACTTTAGTGCTGATGTAGCCCTGCGTTCTTGTATTGCGGCTGAAGAACGTAGATAGAAACTAGGACTAAAGTTACAGCACTTTCTAATCTTGTTCTTTACAGGCAAGGGACTTAAGCCCCTTATTCCAAAAGGCGATAAGAATATATTCTGTACTTCATAGATTTGCAAAGTGCTGTAAGAACTATCCATCTACAAAAAAAGCAAGGTGCCAAAGCCCTTTGCTTGATTAGAAGTTTTGATTATCCCACGTTTAAAGAGCGTGGGTATTCTTAAAGGGAACTAACCTGCCCCTAAAGGCTAGGATAAAAATCCCCCAAGAGAAGTTGCGGCAATTTTACTAAAACCATGACTTAGCTGAGGCAGAATAACTATATGCCCTCGAACACGACGAATACTTTCTTGCTGCTCAAAATCTTTCAGAAGGCGGGTAATAGTAACTCTAGTAGTACCGATCGCCTCGGCTAGCTCTTGGTGAGTTAGCCGGAGGTCAATCAAACGACCTAAGCTAACATCACGCCCGAACTTAGCCGCCAGCCAGCGCAATAGGTGGGTCAGCCGTTGCCGAACCTTGCCCGATCGCGTAATATTCAACAGTTCCTCTCGTTGCTGGGTAGAAGCCACTAAGGAATCTATCAATAAAGGCCATTGAGACCTAGAGCAGGGCAGAGCTTCTACACTAGTCAAGCACTCAATTTGGTAAGGAGATAGGCAAGATAAATGTTGCCCAACAATGTCATTTGATCCCCAGTACCCCAGAGTCACCATGGCTCCCTCATCATTCCAAGTCGTAGTCCTTACCACGCCCCGATCGATTAGCCAGAGAACATCAGCATTGAGAGGAATCATCTCTCGCCGACTAAAAGTCCGGGGCTTAAGTTCTGAACCTAGTGTTATCAGCATAAACTCCTGCTCTTAGTTACTTACCCAAACCTGCCGCTTACGTATTCCTGAGTTGCTTTTTCTTGAGGTTCATGGAAGATCATTTCTGTGCGATCGTATTCTACCAAGAACCCGAAGCGAGAACCTTTCTCTGTAGCTTCAGCATTAAAGAAAGCTGTCATGTCAGAAACACGAGAAGCCTGCTGCATATTATGAGTAACAATAATAATGGTGTACTTCTCTTTCAGCTCGTGGATCAATTCTTCAATCTTCAGAGTAGAAATAGGATCCAAAGAAGCGCAAGGTTCATCCATCAACACCACATCTGGCTGGATAGAAATAGCTCTAGCAATACACAATCTTTGTTGCTGTCCTCCAGACAAAGAAAACCCACTAGATTTTAATTTATCCTTCACTTCATCCCAAACATAAGCTTGGCGCAAAGATCTTTCCACCAGCTCATCCATATCACCTTTGTAATTATTAATCCTAGCCCCGTAAGCAATATTGTCATAAATTGTCTTCGGGAAAGGATTAGGCTTTTGGAATACCATCCCAATCCGCCGCCGCACTTCTACAGGATCTACTTGACTATCATAAATATTTTGTCCATGGTAGAGAATTTTACCTTTCAATTGAAACGTGTTAATCAGGTCATTAAGGCGATTAAAACATCTAAGAAGAGTACTTTTTCCACAGCCTGATGGCCCAATAAAAGCAGTGACTTTATTTTTGAGGACATTCATATGAACGCCCCGGACTGCCAAGAAGTCACCATAATAAATATTGGCATCCTCAACTTGTAAAATCACTTCTTGGTTCTGCTGATCATGTTCAGACATCATAAAATTAAACTTCCACAGTTAATTAATACACTAATTAATACACTTTCTGGCGTGTTGCCCATCGGGCTAAAATACTAGTCAATAAAACCATAATGACTAGCACTAATGCTCCTGCCCAAGCTAATTCTTTTTGAGCTACAAAAGGCACTAGAGCAAAGTTATAAACCAGTACTGATAAGGTAGGAGTTGGTTCCCACAATCCCTTAAACCAAAAGGGGGAATTTAGAGCCGTAAAAATCAAAGGAGCAGTTTCTCCTGAAGCTCTAGCAACAGCCAGCGTCACACCAGTCAAAATAGCAGGCAAAGCTGCTGGTATCACCACACTCAGAACGGTTTGGTAGTTAGAAGCTCCTATCCCTACAGAAGCCCAGCGGACATCTTGCGGGACAATCTTAAAAGCTTCTAAGGTAGTGCGAATAATTGTGGGTAACATCAAAACCGAGAGTGCAACTCCCCCTGCAACAGCCGAGAAGGTTCCGGTTGTGGCTACAAGGAGTCCGTAGGCAAAAATCCCTGCAATAATCGAAGGAACTCCACTCAAAACATCACTAGCAAAGCGTACCCATCGTCCCAACTGATTGCCATCACTAAACTCTGATATGTAGATGGCAACCATTACGCCAAAGGGGATCGCAATTAAAGCCCCAATACTTACGATAATAAGTGTACCTTGAATAGCATTGGCAATTCCCCCACCAGATAAACCCGGAGCTGGGGGTAATTGAGTTAGAAGGTCAAAGTTGAGTCGAGAAAGCCCACGACTGACTACGTAAAAAAGGACTGCAAATAAAGGCAGTAAAGCTATGGCAAGAAATAAGCCAGAAATAGCAGTCATTACTGACCCAAATATAAACCTAGGATTGCTGTTAGACTTGTTGAGACTATTAGTATTCATTAACTCCTTAGTAGTCGTTTGTAGTAAGAACAATTGATGGGAAGAATAAATAAGTAACTATTACGCACTATGACGTAAATACTTACTTATCTAAATAATCCTCTAACGATATTTGGCGGAAACACGAGAGACAACTAGCTCAGCCAGAATATTTACTACTAGAGTGAGGATAAATAAAACCAAGCCCGCATACATTAAAGCTGCTACTTGCATTCCTGAGGCTTCGGCAAATTGATTGGCGAGAAGTGATGCGATCGTATTCGCTGGAGCTAACAAAGAAAAGCTTAGACGATTAGAATTACCAATAATCATGGTTGCTGCCATAGTTTCTCCCATAGCTCGCCCCAGACCGAGCATAATCCCCCCCATAACCCCAGAAAAAGCCGCAGGAATTAGTACCCGAAAAATAGTTTCCCAACGAGTCGCTCCCAAACCCAAAGAGGCTTGCCGGAGATCGGGTGGAAGGGAAGCAAAGGAGTCACGAGAAACTGCGGTAATAATCGGCAAAATCATAATGGATAGAACTATTCCCGCTGGCAGCATAGAGGGACCGCTAGGAGGAGTGCTAAATAGAGGAATCCATCCTAAAGACTTATTCAAAACTCCACCAAGCTGGTTGGTCAAGGGAATAATTACAAAAATGCCCCACAGCCCATAGACCACACTTGGAACTGCTGCGATCAACTCCACAAGAAAAGTCAAAGGAGTACGAATTGACAAGGGCAGAAAGTCTTCACTCAAAAAAATAGCGGTGCTTACTCCGAGAGGTACGGCTATGACTAGAGCAATTAGAGAGCTAACCATAGTCCCATAAATCATGGGTAGCACGCCGTAGATATCTTTTACGGGATTCCATGAACTATTGGTTATAAAACTAAGCCCACTTTCCTGTATAGCTGGGATCGCCCGGAATCCCACGGTAAGAGCGATCGTACCCAAAATTACTACCACCCCAACGGCTGCTGTCAAAGTCAGCCCAATAAATCCTTGATCAAATCTCCTCTCAAACTGCGATCGAGAAGGCAGAATTGCATTCTGTTCTTGAACTTCTAAAACCATATTGCTACCAGTAACACTATTTGAATAGTTAGGGGTTATTGGCAACCCCTAACCTACATTAAAAAAGCCAGAGCCTACTTGATGGTGATTTTGTAATCAGGGCTAAGAGTATCTGCTGCTGCTGCAACCTTCTCCCGTACAGTTTGGGGTAAGGGAACGAAACCGAGGCTATCAGCAACCTTCTGTCCTTCATTTAAGCCATACTCAATCAAAACTTCCATGGCTTTTGCTTTTTCAGGATCAGCAATTTTTTTAGGTACTAGTAGCCAAGTATAGGTAACAAGTGGGTAAACGCCGGGTCCTTCTGGATCTTCAACAAAAGCTCGGAAGTTTTCTGGCAATTTCACTGCTGCTAGGGTTTTAGAAGAAGCTTCAGGAGTTGGGAGAACAAATTCCTTCGCTTTGTTTTCTAGAGCAGCCCATTTTAAGTTATTGGTCTTAGCATAGCCATACTCTACGTAGCCGATCGCACCGGGAGTTTGCTGGATTTGAGCAGTTACGCCTTCATTTCCTTTCGCACCCACACCAGCCAACCATTGAACAGTTCTACCTTCACCTACTTTGGTTTTCCAATCTGGGCTAATGGCTGCTAGGTGCTTGGTGAATACACCAGTAGTACCACTACCATCAGAGCGATAGACTACAGTGATAGCTTGATCAGGAAGTTTAGCCCCTGGGTTAGCTGCCATGATTTTGGGGTCATTCCACTTAGTGATCTCGCCTAGAAGAATACCTACATAGACTTCTCTAGATAGTTTCAGTCCGGTATCAATACCTTCTACGTTGTAAGCCATGACAATGCTTCCAGCGGTCATGGGTAAGAGCATTACGCCTTTATCTGCGGGAACCTTAGCGATTTCCTCGTCTTTCATCCCTGTGTCACTAGCTCCGAAATCTACGGTGCCTTTTGTGTATTGTTCTATACCAGCGCCACTACCTACGGATTGGTAGTTAACTTCAAGTTGAGGAACCTTTTTAGTCAGATCTTGGAACCAACGTTGGTAAATAGTGGCAGGAAAGGAAGCACCAGCCCCAGTAACAGTGGTTTTGCCCTTGAAGGATACAGTTCCAGCAGCAGGACTACCAGCGGGAGAAGCCCCAGCCGCAGGACTACCAGCAGGAGAGGATCCACTAGCAGGAGAAGTGCTGGAAGTAGGAGTACCACCACAGGCGACCAGACTAGCAGTTAGAGCCAAGAAGGAAACGGAAGCGCCCAAATGCTTTACATGCGGAAAATTAATGCGTAATACCATAAACTTTATGAGTTGTTATTTCTCTTACAGGTGTTTGTTAGTGATAATACAGACTTAAAGTAAAGAGAAGTTTAACAAAATCCAATAAATTACCGAAAGTCCAAAATTAATGTATAGCTTAGTTAAGTTATTCTTCTACCAAGGTTATCAGGGTTATCAGAGTTGTCAAAGCTAAAAAAAATGTCTAAACCTATACCTCCGACAATCCAAATTCTTTGGGCCTTAGTTGGTCTACTGCTGACGATCGGGGGTACTTTTTTGGAGGCTTTTGCCACTACTCCACCTTGGGCTTGGACTGGTCAGGGGATTAAAACCATGTCCCTGGGAGTTACTTATCAAATTGGGGCGGTATTATTAACTGGATGTTTGGGGGGAGCGAAAGCTGGAGCCTTGTCTCAAATTGCTTACATTGCTGTGGGCTTGACTTGGTTACCTGTGTTCGATCGCGGCGGGGGGTGGAACTACGTCAAAAGTCCTAGTTTTGGCTACATTTTAGGATTCGTAGCCGGGGCTTGGGTGTGTGGCTGGCTAGCATTTCGAGTCGTTCCGCGCCTAGAATCTCTGGCTTTTAGTTCCCTCTGCGGTTTGCTCACAATTCATTTTTACGGTATTGCTTATCTGTTAGTATTTCAATACGCAGCAACTCTCCAGTGGGTAACTGTTAAAGCTTCGCCTCTGGGAGATGCTATTTTGCGTTATTCGATTTATCCCTTACCCGGACAATTAGCCCTAGTTTGTGCCGTGGCAGTGCTATCATTTCTGCTACGGAGAATTATGTTTTACTAGTTTTGGTCTAACTTTCTTGGCTGCCTAGGTTCCCATACACATATCTAAATGACAACAAAAAATTTTTGGTTTTGGTTAGTTGGCGCTGTAAGTATAGTAATCGATCAACTGACTAAATTAGGGGTAGTGCAAGCCCTGCAAATCCATCAAAGTATCCCTTTAATCCCCGGAGTATTCCACTTTACTTATGTACAAAATACCGGAGCCGCCTTTAGTTTATTTGCTGGGGGAGGGGGTTGGCTGCGATGGCTCTCTTTTTTAGTCAGTCTGGGGTTGATGGCTTGGGCGACTTTTGGACCAAGGTTTTCTCGATGGGAGCAGTTGGGTTATGGGTTTGTGCTAGGGGGCGCGATCGGCAATGGGATCGATCGCTTCCTGTTGGGCTTTGTGATCGATTTTTTAGATTTTCGCCTAATTAATTTTCCAGTATTTAACATTGCCGATGTATCTATCAATATCGGCATTATCTGTTTACTGTGGACAAGTTTTTGGGGTTCTTCCACTAATTCTCCTAAGAAGAATCCCTAGAATTAATATTGCTGATATCGCCCCTAGAGATTGTGGTAGTCCTAAAGAAGTAATGATTTTTTGGTAAAGATTTCCCCCGCAGCGCGGGGGAGATCTTTACTGTTTTAGCACTACCGAGATTCTTAGGGCTGGCTTTCTAACCAATCACGACCGATGCGAATGGTGAAATCCGAATTTATATCTCCTGTGGAAGACGCTTCTAATCTTCCGAAACCTAAGTTCTGTTGTAACTTACTGGCTGTTTCTGAGTCTCCTTGTTGAGCTATAACCTGAGTTTTTGCTAAACTCTCTGTCCAGTCCACAATAATGTAGGTATTGTCAAAACCTTTACTAGCTAGGTAAGTCGCAAATCTTTCTGCTGCTTTAGGAATACCAGTGGCATTTTGGATCGCAATTCGGGTTGAGGGTGACCGTTGCTCTTGGTTGGGAGCATTATCTTGAGGCAAGGAAATTTGAAAATAGTCTCTCATCACGCGATCGCGGGCTTGCGGATTCAGTAACCAGTAACTGGCTTTGTACTCTTGAGGCTGGCTAAAACGTCCGGGCAGTAGCACCATCCGTAACTTTTCTGGCTGTAAATCTAGCATAAAACTACCCAGAGCCATAGTTTCTTCTAAGCTGAGATTAGTATCTACATACTGCTGCATAACCCCTAAAATTTGGGGCAGTCGGGGTAATACTGTCGGAGTTAATAATCTTTGGCGGAGAGCTTTCAGAAGTATTTGTTGACGTTGGACTCGACCAATATCTCCATTACCATCGCCCCGAAAGCGGGCAAATTGTTCTGCTTGAACACCATTTAAGGTTTGCCAACCAGGTTTGAGATCAATAGAAAGGTTTTGGGTGACATCTTTGTATTGCATGGGGGAAGGGACATAAACCTCTACGCCTCCCATCATATCCACTAGTTCTCGTACAGCCGTGTTAGTTATACGGACATAGCGATCGACTGCTACATTATTTAACGCCTTGCTAACTACCCGGGCCGTCAGGCTTGCTCCTCCTTCCACATTGGCCTGATTAATTTTACTGATCCCTAAATTTGGTACCTCAACTTGAGTATCCCTAGGAATAGAAAGAACATTAGCTAACTTGGCTTGGGGATCAAGGCGCACCAAGAGCATAGTATCTGTATGACCAGAGAAGATTTCTGGAGAATTGGCAGGAGCGTTGGGAACCCAATCTACTCCTACTAATAAAATATTTACTGGTCTAGCCAAACTGTAGCGAAACCCGTGTTGCCACAGGTCTTCTTTGAGATTGGCAGGAGTCTCAGATTTCAATAAGGGACTAAGAGGAGTTAGGAGGGCTACGGTTGCCCCTAGGGCGGCTGATACGGTAGCGGTGAGACAAAAAGTACTACCCCAAAAAAGCCATTTAATTAGTTTTCTACTTATGGCTGGAGACTTTTGAGTACGGCGATCGCCGCCTAGCTTCACTCCTCTTTTTTGTGGATTCTGAGTATCGGTCTCCGGTTCTTGCCTCAAGGAACCATGCCCAGAATCAGCAGAAACTCCAGCTTTAGGCTGTTGTGGGAACTGTTCAACGATTTTTTTCACCCCTTACCTCAACACATTACTACTTTGAACGGGGTTATAACCCCTGAGAACTTTCAACCATCAATATCATTTAACTATCACTATAGGTATTTCCGGAGAATTTTTAACTCTGAGAATTCTTAACTAAAGTAAACTATTATTAAATTATGTTAATACTATTAGAATAAAGTTCAAATAATACATTGTAATAAGTTTATGTATCCTTTTCAACCCTCGCAACCATCAGAGCGGGAATTACTCAAAACCCTACTGCTCCCCCTACTAGAAGATTTTCATTATTGGTTTGCGCGATCGCTCAATTTATTAGAAAATGAGAGTATTACTTTTTTGAGCGAAACCCAGCAAGACGATCTTCTAGCCCGGATCCATCAGGCTCATCAGGAAGTTACTACTGCCAAGATGTTGTTTGCTGCTACCAATGGGGAGGTTGGTATAGCTACAGCTACCCTTATTCCTTGGCATCGTTTGCTAGGTGAGTGTTGGCAAGTTTCTCGCCAATGGCGGCAGATTCAAGCGATCGCCTTTGAGAACCTACCCCATTAATCCTTAACTACTGCGTAATCTTTGAAATGAGCAGGTGTTTGCAAGCTCCAACTGAAGGTATTCAGGCTAATCAGCTTGATAATCTTAATTTATTAAAAAATCCTTAGAAATATCCTCAAGCCCCCGTAAATCCATCCTAAATAAACCCTAATCAACTTTTATAAAATCACTATTATTGCCCTAGAGGAATATACCATGCTGCACCTGATATATCTTATGGCTTTTACGGTCTTGGCGTTACTAGCGATCAGTAACCTATTAAAAAGTCTAGTAACCTTGAGTATTGAATCTCAACGGCAGCCCAGATCCTTTGATAAATATTCCCGTCCCCAAGCTTTTAGGGGCGATACTTTCCCTCGTCATCCGGAACTGTTAGATACATCTGGCAACCCTATTAACGAACCCTTGCTAGTTATGCGATCTATGAACCTAGAAGATGCCAGACAACAACTAGATGCTCTGTATCATAGTTCCCCTAGCCCTAATAATGATTCTCCCGAAGAAACATGAATTTTCCTCACGTCACAAATTCAAGAGTTTAATTACTTACTGTAACTATTGAATTAAGTAAGAATACTCCACGCTATGGGGTGATATTTACCTAAAATCCATTAATTCTGATTTAAGACTGCCGATTTTCTTTACTACTTCTTCATTGCTAGGATAGTTGCTCGCTGTGACAATTTTCTTAGGTACTGATAGAGTTATACTAAGTAGCAAAACAATTTTTTTACCCGCAGCCTATGAGTACTCTCGTGAAAGTCGTTCAGCCCACTGGCATTTTAGACGGCACCAAGGCTGGTCAATTTCGTCAAGAAATTAGTCAGCTAGTGGAAGATAATGCAAATGTAGTGTTAGTTGATTTTAAGGACGTTACCTTTATGGATAGCTCTGGTTTAGGAGCCTTAGTATTAGCCCTAAAAACAGTCCGAGCTTCCGGCGGGAAGATGTTTATCTGCTCTGTGAATGACCAGATAAAAATGCTTTTTGAGCTAACTAGTATGGATCGTGTTTTTGAGATTTTTGCTAGTCGGGATGAGTTTGATAAACATCTAGCCTCTCTCTAAAACTGTCGAGAAGTTATCAATTGCTAGTCTAGGGATGACTGGAGCCGAGGTAGCACAAACAATTCTCCAACGGGTGAGGGATGGGGCGATCGAACCTGTTGCCGGAAAACTCAACGATTACTACGATCCCGGAGCCAAAGCAGTCCGACTTTCTGAGGGCATCTACAGTTCTACATCTATTGCTGCTGCCGCTATTGCTGTCCACGAGTGCGGTCACGTCCTGCAAGATAAGTAGAGCTATAAATTCATGAATATCCGCGCAACCCTAGTTCCCGCTGCGAACCGTTGCAGTTAATTCAATTGTTGTTGATGTTGCGCGATCGCTAAAAATATTGATCGCTCTACTAAAGGCACTAGAAGACCATATTTTTGACCTTCAAAATATTACCGATGTAGAAAATTGGTTAGAATCTCAAGCTATTGAAAACAGCTAGTTGATTGTCACTATCCTAGAACTAAGATATGCTAAGTATTACAGTTGATTTGGTCAAACTTAATCTTAGTAATTTTAGCTATTATGAAAAGCCCCTTCCTAGAGCGTCTCCATAGTCCCGATCGCCCAGTAATTGTTTTTGATGGGGCGATGGGAACTAATCTCCAAAGCCAAGACTTGACGGCGGAGGATTTTGGTGGTGCGGATTATGAGGGCTGTAATGAGTATTTAGTACATACCAAGCCAGAGGCGGTGGCGAAGGTACACCGAGATTTTTTACTGGCGGGGGCAGATGTGATCGAGACGGATACCTTTGGTGGTACTGCGATTGTCTTAGCTGAGTACGACTTGGCAGATCAAGCCTACTACCTAAATAAAGCTGCGGCTGAGTTAGCAAAAAGGGTCACAGCAGAATTTACCGATCCCGAGAAACCTAGATTTGTAGCGGGTTCGATCGGCCCCGGAACTAAACTGCCTACCTTAGGACACATTGATTATGATTCTATGGAAGCAGGTTTTGCGGAACAAGCCAGGGGTCTTTACGATGGCGGCGTAGATTTGTTTCTGGTCGAAACCTGTCAAGATGTGTTGCAAATTAAGGCAGCTCTGAACGGGATTGAACAGGTATTTCAGGAGAAGGGCGATCGCCGCCCTTTGATGGTTTCCGTAACGATGGAAGTGCAAGGAACCATGCTAATTGGCTCCGAGATCGGGGCAGCCTTGACTATTTTGGAGCGTTATCCCATTGATATTCTGGGCTTGAACTGTGCTACAGGCCCCGATCGCATGGCAGAACATATCAAGTATCTCTGCGATCACTCTCCCTTTGTGGTTTCCTGTGTACCTAATGCCGGCTTACCAGAAAATATTGGCGGCCATGCCCACTACAAACTGACCCCCATGGAATTACGGATGGCGCTGCATCGCTTTGTGGAAGATTGGGGAGTACAAGTTATTGGCGGTTGTTGTGGGACTCGTCCAGAACATATTAAGGAATTGGCGGCGATCGGCTCCACCCTGAAAGCCAAAGCCAGAGATTACCATTTTGAACCCGCAGCATCTTCTATTTACAGTCCTCAGCCCTATACTCAAGATAACTCCTTCTTGATCGTGGGAGAAAGGCTCAACGCTAGTGGTTCCAAAAAGTGCCGCGATTTGCTCAACGCCGAAGACTGGGATGGACTGGTAGCTCTTGCCAAGGCTCAGGTGAAGGAAGGGGCGCATATTCTGGACGTGAACGTGGATTATGTGGGGCGGAATGGCGAACAGGATATGCACAACCTCGTTTCTAGGTTGGTGACAAATATCACCCTGCCCCTGATGTTAGATTCTACTGAGTGGGAGAAGATGGAAGCGGGGCTGAAAGTCGCTGGGGGTAAGTGCATTCTCAATTCCACTAACTATGAGGATGGAGAGCCAAGGTTCTTAAAGGTGTTAGAAATTGCCAAGAAGTATGGGGCAGGGGTAGTGATCGGCACCATTGATGAAGAAGGTATGGCACGGACGGCAGACAGGAAGTTTGCGATCGCCCAGCGAGCCTACCGTCAAGCAGTAGAGTATGGTATTCCCGCTACGGAGATTTTCTTTGATACTCTGGCTCTACCTGTATCTACGGGGATTGAGGAGGATAGAGAAAATGGCAAGGCAACGATCGAAGCCATCAGAACAATTCGGGAAAATCTACCGGGTTGTCATATCATGCTGGGGGTTTCTAATATTTCCTTTGGTTTGAATCCTGCTGCTAGGGTGGTGCTAAATTCTGTGTTTCTTCATGAGGCCATGCAAGCAGGGTTGGATGGGGCGATTGTTAGTGCCAGCAAAATTCTACCTTTGGCAAAAATCGAACCAGAACATCAGGAAATCTGCCAAAAACTAATCTACGATCGCCGGGAATTTCAAGGAGATATCTGCACCTACGATCCCTTAGGAGAACTAACTACCCTATTTATGGGTAAGACTACTAAGAATACTCAAGCAGTTAATGATAGTTTGCCCGTAGAAGAAAGGCTAAAGCAACACATTATTGATGGGGAAAGAATTGGCTTAAATGATCAATTAACTAAAGCTCTAGAAACCTATCCACCGCTACACATTGTGAATACTTTTCTTTTGGATGGGATGAAAGTAGTAGGAGAATTATTCGGCTCGGGACAAATGCAATTACCTTTTGTCTTGCAATCGGCCGAAACCATGAAATCTGCCGTGGCTTTTCTGGAACCTTTCATGGAAAAGAATGAGACAGAAAGTAGTGGTAAGGGGACGGTAATTATTGCCACGGTTAAAGGGGACGTTCATGATATTGGCAAGAATTTGGTAGATATTATCCTATCTAATAATGGTTATAAGGTAATTAACTTAGGTATTAAACAGCCCGTAGATAATATTATCGATGCCTTCAATCTTCACGGAGCCGACTGTATTGCCATGAGTGGTTTGTTAGTGAAATCTACGGCTTTTATGAAGGAGAATTTGCAGGTATTTAATCAAAAAGGAATCACAGTTCCAGTGATTTTAGGCGGGGCAGCTCTCACCCCAAAATTTGTCTATGATGATTGCCAAAAAGCCTACCAAGGTAAAGTAATCTACGGTAAAGATGCCTTCGCTGATCTGCATTTTATGGATAAACTCATGCCTGCTAAAACAGCGGGGTTATGGGACGATCGCCAAGGTTTTGCTGATGATCAAGCCTTGGATTTATCAGCTATAGAAACTGAAGAAACACCGATTAAAGCTGAGGCAGGATCGACAGTCTTAGAAGTAGATACCCGGCGATCCGATGACGTGACCCTAGATATCCCTCGTCCTACCCCGCCTTTCTGGGGTTCTAAAGTTCTTGAACCCAAAGATATTGATATTGCAGAAATCTTTAATTACCTAGACCTCCAAGCCCTAATTGCTGGGCAGTGGCAGTTTCGTAAACCCAAGGAGCAATCTAGGGAAGAGTACGATGAATTTTTGCAAGCCAAGGTCTATCCGATTCTTGAGCAATGGAAGGAACGAGTGATTACCGAAAATCTTCTCCATCCCCAAGCTGTTTATGGCTATTTCCCTTGTAACGCTGAGGGTAATTCTTTGTACTTGTACGATCCAGAGGATCGCACTCAGTTAGTGGCGACCTTTGAGTTTCCCCGACAAAAATCTATGCGCCGCCTCTGTATTGCCGATTTCTTTGCCACCAAAGAGTCAGGAATTATGGATGTGTTCCCCATGCAAGCGGTGACGGTGGGAGAGATCGCCACCCAGTTTGCCAAGGAATTATTTGAGGGCAATCAGTACACAGATTATCTCTACTTCCACGGGTTAGCGGTGCAAACTGCTGAGGCGATCGCAGAATGGCTGCATACCCGGATTCGGATTGATCTGGGCTTTGGGGCGCAGGAGCCGGATAACTTGCGAGATATGCTTGCCCAACGATACCAAGGTTCTCGCTATAGTTTTGGCTATCCCGCCTGCCCAAATATGCAGGATCAGTACAAGTTACTAGAATTGCTGGGGAGCGATCGCCTGAATTTGCACATGGATGAAAGCGAACAACTCTACCCCGAACAATCAACTACTGCGATCGTTACCTATCATCCCGCAGCAAGATACTTTAGTGCCTAGCCTTTTTGTTAACATTCTCCTGCCAAAACTTCTTGTTCAGCATTGGCTCTAAATCTGAGGAGAATTGCCAGCGATCGAGGAAATAAGTATTTGGATAATCCTGTTGCACAGATTTTAAGGCTAGTTGCCATACCTTAGAAAAAGCTTCATCCCAAATTATTTTGAGGCTAGGAGAATCATCAAGTTCTAGTTCAATTTGTTGGCATTGCTGGCGAATTGTAATCTCCCAGCCACGATAGTCTTGAGCAGTTGACACCCCAATTGCACAAATATTAATAGCCGCATTCTCATCTCTATCATTGATTCCCTGACAGGAAGGGCCACGCCACACTCTAGTTGCTAAATCCAACTTCTCTAAGACATGATCACACTTAGAGCAGGTTTTAGAACTGGGATACCAAGGGTCAATGTAGATGACCTGCTTACCCTTTTTGATAGCAACCCAATCTAGGATCTGAGTAAACTCTCGAAAAGCTAGATCAGAAACTTTCCTTGCCCAGAGTTTTTTTATTCCCTTGAGGGTAAAGAACCCTGAGCTTTCAATCCAGAGATGAAAGCTAGTAATAGGCTTTAGCCTACAAGTAAAATCTGGTACACTTAAATAAAGTGCAAACCTAGTAGACCTATTGACTACGTGTTGAACCATCTTAGTAAGGAGCAATCCCCGCAACGGATATATCCGGCTTCGATTAATCCAAAATAGGGTAGTGCTAAATCTGTAAAGGATGCCCTCTGCGCTGCGGGGGAAATCCTTACCAAAAAATCATTACTCTTTTAGGACTACCCAAAATAGAAAATATATTTAATTAAAAATGGAATTTGAGGCTAGACTATGACATCTTATGCTGCCGCTTCTGCTAGAGCCGAAATGGGAGAACTGCGCCGCTTAAAGACTCTTCTGCCCCCAGAATTGCAAAGCTGGGTATTAGTAGAAGGAACTACTGAAGTAAATCCTACTCTTATTCGCTCTGAGGAAGTGGGCAAAGATGAAGTAGAAATTCAAATTGATCTGATCAAATGGGATCAATTAGCTCTAGACCAGCGAAATTTATTGTTTTGGCATGAAGTTGCACGGATTCAGAACGACACCGTGGCTAAAGAGGGCTGGGAAATGGCGGCTCTGGCGATTGGTCTGGGGGGAGCAGTAGGAGAGTTGTGGGTGCAGGATGGATTATTATTGGTGCTGGCTGTAGGTTTGTGCGGATTTTCAGGATTTCGTCTGTACCAAAAGAATAACGGAGATAAAGTGGTGCGAGAAGCAACCGAAGCAGACGACAAGGCGATCGCCCTAGCTACCCGGTTTGGCTATACCCTCCCCAATGCTTATAAAAGTCTAGCTAGTGCCTTGAAAACCCTAGTAGAGATGACTCCTAGCAAAGGACAGCGGCAAAGATACGAAGCTCGGCTGCAAGCCCTAAAGCGAAGTGCAGCCAAGGCTAAGGCTAAAACTCAAGGAAGTCGTGAGGTTTTGGAGTAATCTTAGTATCTGCTCTCAGGCTAAAGGTTAGAGCCAACCACCTGTACTATAAACTTCAGAATTAAGATAGTTGTCCTAGAATATAAGCAATAAGCCAATTAGGTGCAATGCTTTTCTGTATCAGTGCTACTTATACCGCCATGCCAACCAGAACACTATTTATAACTACAGCTCCCTTAATAAATGAATAACTACTCACTCAAGTTATGGTAGAGCCAACGTCCCCCAAGGAATTTCCTCTCAAAATGACCAGTCAGGGAGTAGTCATGAAACTGCCCCCCAAAGTTACAGTCCTAGAAGCTGTGCCGTTCAAGTTAGCCTATCAAAAAATTACTCAAGCTAGTCCACCTCCATCACAAATTATTCTGGATTGGAGTGACACTACTTTTATTGATAGTAGTGGCATTGGAGCCTTGGTTGCTAATATCAAAAATACTAGGGAAAAACAGGTAGCTCTGCTCCTGAAAAATGTCCATCCCCAAGTAATGGCTGTCTTTTCTATGACGGGGCTGGATAAGATTCTGGATATTGAAGTTGTTGTTGAGCGATCGGAAGTAATTACGCATTCCTCGCATCTTCAGCCCCCTGCCACCCACCCATCTATTCGTTCGTGGGTCAAGCGATTGATTGATGTGGTAGGTAGTATTGTGGGATTGTTGATCACTGGGGCGGTTTTTATCCCGATCGCCGTTGCCATCAGGTTGGATAGTCCCGGCCCAATTCTCTTTGGTCAAGCTCGCTGCGGCTGGATGGGTAAGCGTTTTATTATGTGGAAATTTCGCTCTATGTATATTGACGCTGAAGCTAGGAGAGCCGAAGTGCCAAATCAAGCAACAGGAGCCTTTTTCAAGAACGACCAAGATCCAAGAATTACTAGAGTCGGTCGGTTCTTGCGGAAGACTAGTTTAGATGAATTACCTCAATTTTGCAATGTCTTGCAAGGGGAAATGAGCTTGGTAGGCAGTAGACCTTCGGTACTCTACGAACTAGACTACTATGAGGTTCCTGAATGGCAACGGCTGGATGTCAAACCGGGAATGACGGGAGAGTGGCAAGTCCACGGGCGATCGAAAATTCGCAACTTTGAGGACGTAATCGAGCTAGACCTCCGTTATCAAAGGAACTGGAGCCTAATGTACGACCTCAAGCTTATTCTCAAAACTATTCTTATTTTATTCAAAAGAGATAGTGGTGCTGTTTAACTACACCCATTTTATTGTTGATGCTAGATAAAAAGCCCCTTAAAGAATCCTGTCTACGGGTATCTACCGATTTAAACGCCCTCACAGCGGTACTCCAATGGTTTGACCAGTTTGAGTTGCCCATCCTGTCTAAGGATTTTTTATGGCAATGTCAAGTTGTTTTAACCGAAGGCTTTACCAATGCTGTTCGTCATGCTCATAGTAACTTACCAAAGAGTACAGTAATTGACTTAGAGATGAAGTTATTTCCTGATTATTTAGAAATGAAAATTTGGGATCAAGGAGACCCCTTTGACTGGGAGGGAACTCTGGTAGCTATTTCCCAAGAAGATGTTGATCCCCTAGAAAAAGAAGGGGGACGGGGCTTAATGTTTATCAAACAACTAACCGATCAAGTGGTATACGATCGCCTCTCAGACCAAAGAAACTGTCTTACCCTGTCCAAGAAACTCCAATGAACTTACTCGCAGTAAGAGGGGTTTCTCCTTCCTAGCCCTATAATAAGCTAGTTCTATTAGGGAGATATTTTTTGTGGTTGAAGGGAAAAAACCAAACAGATCCTTTGCCGGGATCGCAGGGATTGTTGCCGTAGCAACTATTATTAGTAAAGTTTTTGGCTTGTTCCGCCAACAGGCGATCGCCGCAGCCTTTGGGGTAGGGATAGTTGCCAACTCCTACGGCTATGCCTACGTTGTGCCGGGATTTTTATTAATCTTGCTGGGAGGAATCAATGGGCCTTTTCACAGTGCTTTGGTGAGTATCTTATCCAAGCGTAACCAGAAAGAGGCCGCCCCAGTAGTAGAAACCGTTAGTACCCTAGTCACCCTAATTTTATTACTAGTCAGCTTTTTAATAGTTATTTTTGCCGGGGCTTTAACAGATCTAGTTGCCCCCGGTTTGGGCAGCACCCCAGAAGGCTTGGTAGAGAGAAATCTGGCGATCCAGCAACTCCAAATAATGGCTCCGATGGCAATCTTAGCTGGATTAATTGGCATTGGTTTCGGGACTCTCAACGCCGCAGACCAGTATTGGCTCCCAGCAGTTAGCCCCATATTTTCTAGCCTAGCGGTAATTATTGGCTTAGGGATCTTAGCTTGGCAGTCGGGAGGCAAGATCAGCACCCCAGAGTACGCCCAGCTAGGAGGAATGGTGCTGGCAGGAACTACCCTAGCAGGAGCAGTCTTACAATGGCTGGCGCAACTATGGGCGCAGTGGCGGAGTGGTTTAGGAAAGATTCACTTAAGATTTGATTGGCGAATTCCGGGGGTGAGAGAAGCGATCGCCGTCATACTCCCCGCCACGTTTTCTTCAGGGATGCTACAAATCAATGTGTATACTGATTTATTTTTTGCCTCCTCAATTCCCTCAGCCGCCGCAGTTTTAGGTTATGCCGGACTCCTAGTAAACACTCCCTTGGGTCTGGTTTCTAACATTATTCTTGTGCCGCTGATGCCCGTATTTTCTAAATTGGCAGCCCCCGAAAATTGGTCAGAACTAAAACAAAGAATCCGTCAAGGTTTGCTCTTAACAGCCCTGACCATGCTGCCCATCAGTGCCTTGATGATCACCCTTGCTATTCCGATCGTCCGATTGGTCTATGAGCGTCAAGCCTTTGATCAAAGCGCCTCTCTCTTGGTTGCTCCGGTGTTAGTTGCCTACGGAATCGGTATGTTCGCTTATCTAGGGCGCGATGTGTTGCTGCGGGTTTTCTATGCCCTAGAAGATGGAGATACTCCCTTTAAGATTAGTGTGGTGAATATTTTTCTTAATGCCCTTTTAGATTTCTTCTTGGTGCAAATTTGGGGAACCGTAGGGATTGTGTTGGCAACCGTGATCGTAAATGTAATTTCTATGGTCATGTTTTTGTATCTCCTCAACAAAAAACTCCGGGGTCTGCCCCTCCTAGAATGGAGTCTGCCTCTTTTGGGAATCGCGGGTGCTAGTGTGGTCTGTGGCTTGGTGAGTTGGGGGATAAATTGGGGAACCCAACAACTCTGGGGAGCCGAGGGGATCGCCCTCCAATTAGTAGAAATAAGTGCAGCTAGTTTCGGGGGAATAGCAGCTTTTACTTTGGTAGTAACTAAGCTCAACCTGCCAGAAGTAGATGTGCTGGGAGCGAGACTGCGAGAGAAACTGCCTTGGTAGAATTTTTGGTATTATTAAGTATCTGAATCAGTATTCAAAAACACCATATTTCAGGGAATCATCTAGGATGGAATTAGTGCTAACACGCACCCATCGGTTAGCCGAATAGAATATTGCCAAAAATTTGATAAGTTAGTGGATAAGTTTGATAAGTTAGTTTTAATAAATTCATAATTTAAATCTGTAAATAGCTGTGAACCAAAATATTCCTAAAATAATGCAACTGAAATTGCCTAGTTTGACACCTTGGCTAATTCTATTAGGCTTAATTCTGCTATCGGGAACCAGTGCTTTCAAGTGGTTAGCTGATGGTTTTTTGATTTTGTTGGCGATCGCGATCCTCCTGCCCATCTTCGGTTGGTTCGGGTTGCAATGGTGGTTGCAGCGGAACTTAGTAGAAGCAGCCTGCCCCGTGTGTAACTACGAATTTACTGGTTTTCAAGGCACTAATTGCGTTTGCCCTAGTTGCAATGAACCCCTGCAAGCAATACAGGGACAATTCAAACGTTTTACTCCCGAGGGAACTATAGATGTAGAAGCCGTAGAAGTTATGGGCAAAAATTCTGAGGATGCGGTCTAAGATTGCTATGATATTTCTTGAATGCTATCTACCTGCATACCCTTGTTAAGGGCAACCAACCATGAACGAAGATCGCCCCGAATCTCCTTCTCAATTAATGGCAGAACTAGAATCTCTACGCCTAGAAGTACCCCTTTTGAGAAGGACTAAAGCAGCTTTTGAGGCTCAAAATCAATTGGTTAAAGCCCTAACTTCCGTGGCTCAAGCTTCTACGGGCAGATTAATGCTGCGATCGATGCTTTTAGAAACCATCAAAGTCACCTCTGGGTTAGTAGATGCCGAAGATAGTAGTTTATTTTTGATTGATGAGTATGGGGTAGTAATTGAGAGCATTCTGGCTAGGGGAGCTGCCATTCGGGAAGTTAAGGCAAATCTAATTGGACAAGTCCTAGATAAGGGTTTAGCCGGATGGGTGGTAGAACATCACCAAGTGGGATTGATTCTAGATACAAGAGAGGACGATCGCTGGCTAACTTTCCCCAACCAACCCTACACCGTTGGTTCTGCTCTCTGTGTCCCTATCCTCCACGCCAAGAAATTACTGGGTATTCTCACCCTCACCCATCCAGATTTCTATAAATTTGACCAAAAAGCGGCGGATTTGATGGAGATGACGGCAACCCAGATGGCTCTAGCTTTGGATAATGCTCGCCTGTACATGAAAACTCAGTCCCCCAATTCTTTGCCTTCCACCCCAACTGAACCCAGCCCTGCCAAGTATCAAGACTTAGCAAAATTAGGAGTCTATGTTTTAGGGATGGATGGAAAGTTTTTGTACATCAGTAGTCAGATCGGAGAGATTTTTGGCTATACTATTCTTGAAATTCTGGGCTTAAATTCTGCCCTATCTCTGGTGGCTACCAGTAGCCGGAAGGAATTTACCGATGAATTTCAACCCTGCTTCCAAGGGCAAACTAGCCAAGTTAATTGCAAGTTTCATGGTAAAAGTAAAGATGGCAGACTGATCAAATTAGAAATAACCGGTAATAGAACCAAGTTTTATGGGAAGTTTTCGATCATTGGTGTGATGGGCGAAATCATGAGCTAAGAGAGAAAGTTTCATGAAAATTGGCTTTTTGGACAATATCCCATGGGATTATCGAGTAGATAGTGTTTCCCGCATTCCCTTGGGGGGTTCTCAGTCAGCCCTATGTTACTTAGCGGCAGCCTTAGCTAGGCTAGATCATCAAGTATTTTTGTTTAATAGTTGTTCCACTCCTGCCGTCAGTTTAGGGGTGCAGTGTCAGCCTTGGGGAGACTTGTTTGCAGGGAATATCCCAGAACTTGAGATATTAATTATCTTGAACTATGCAGGTTGGGGCAGAAAACTCCGCGAAGTCTTACCTTCTAGTACAAAGCTGATTCTTTGGACACAACACGCACTGGATCAAGCGGCGATCGCTCCCCTCCAAGCCCGGGAAGAATGTCGAAGCTACGATTATTTTGTATTTGTCAGCGAGTGGCAACGGCAAACCTATTTAGATTCTTTAGAAATTCATCCCCGGCAGACTCAGCTACTGCGAAACTGCATTGCCCCCGCTTTTCAAAATCTATTCGCCTCAGTCCCAGAGATGATCGCCCAAAAAAATCATTCCCCAGTCTTAGCCTATACCAGCACTCCTTTTCGGGGATTAGATATCCTGCTAGAAATATTTCCTCGTCTCCATCAGGTAATACCCAGCTTAGTCCTCAAGGTATTTTCTAGCCTCAAAGTTTATCAATTTTCAGATCAAGAAGATCCCTACGCTTGGCTGTATGCCAAATGCCGGGAAACTCCGGGAGTAGAATATATTGGCTCTCTGCCCCAAGCCCAGTTAGCCCAAGAGTTGCGATCGGCAACCATGCTGGTGTACCCCAACCATTTTGCTGAAACTTCTTGTATTTCTGTGTTGGAAGCTATGGCTAGTGGTTGCTTGGTGGTGACTAGCGATCTGGGAGCATTGCCAGAGACTACGGAAGGTTTTGCTAAGTTAATCCCGGTAAGTGATGATTGGTCAAAGTATCAAGAGGATTTTTTAAACGAGGTTTTAAGTTTGCTGCAACCTTCTAAGCCTTTTGCTGGTTCTGGAACTGGGGTTATTAATTGGCAAATCCCTTGGCAAGTTAACTATATTAATAAATACTACAACTGGCAAAGAAGAGCATTAGAGTGGGCTAATTGGCTAGAAAGAATATAAAGTTTCAGTTGCGATCGACTCCGTAAATTTAACTATACTCGTAAATTTAACTATAATTATTCTACATAGAGTGGCAATAAGGAGTTTAATACCAATTTCATAACATTTTAAGATTGTCCCATAACACATCTTTAGTATGGTTCTCCTAAATTTGCTCTACAGTTTTTGTAGTTAATTTATAAATATCAGGGTAACAAAAAATGGAATCCTTAGCCTACGTGCATCAAGCGATCGCTTACACAGATTCAGAGCCTGCTCCACGCCTAGTTGTGGGACAAAATTTAAACTGGGGGAAACTGCCTAGCTCTGCCTGGTTAAAGTTCCTCGGAACTTGCGTAATAATCGCCGCTATTGTCTCTATTTCCGAAATTGCTCACGCATCTAACTTTGCCATCTCTACCAATAGTGGGAATGGAGTCTACGTCCGTTCTCAACCTACGACTGCCGCTAGTACGATCGGCGGTTTGGGCGAAGGCACAGTAGTTAGTGCGACTTATATCAGCCCGGGCTGGCTACAGATTAAGTCGGGAGCCTACGCTGGAGGTTACATTTCTAATTGGGTTGTGCCTCTTGATAACCTTAGTGCTCAGGTAAGCTCCAAGGATACTTCCAAGCCGGGAAATGGAAAATACATTGTTAATACCAATAGCGGTATTGGTTTGGTGGTGCGATCGGCGCCATCTAGTGGTTCTGGTTCCCTAGGAGGACTCCAAGAAGGGCAGTCAGTATCCGCCGTAGCCAGTGGCAATCCGGGCTGGTTAGTGATCAATTCGGGTGCCTACGCCGGGGGTTATATCTCTAGTAAATGGGTTGTCTTCAACTAGAGATCATAGATACCAAGGAAGTTAGGACGATTTATTTTAGGGAACCCTCGCACTGCTAGAGTTCCCTAAAGTATTTTAATCTCATTCTACTGACGGCGTACTATCGTAGGTAGTAAATAACTCCTGCATTTACTAACTTTCGCCGGATGGTTATGGCATAGCAAAATTTTGGACAACATGTTGATTTTTATCTCGGTTTGGCAACCCTACCCATTCTCGGAATCTTAATAATTGCCGTAGCTCTTCAAGAGGTAATTATGTCTGTAAATTTAGCCAGTGAAGAGGTGTTTTGGGGCAAATGACATCAATAACATGAATAATAAGTATTTAGAGCCGCCGACTGTAGAGTGGGCTAAGTGGTTACAGAAAATTTAGGGCGATCGCTCTACAATTGATCTACAAAAGTCTTTAGGTATAGTGGCAGACAGGTTAATTATGAGTACCCGTAAAAGCTTTTATCCATGGCAATCTTGGCAATTATTAATCGGGCTAGGTTTATTCCTATCAATTTTTATCAGCATTTTGCCTTTCCCCTTCGCCAAGTCTCAGCCCTTGCCAGAAGGAGCTACCGGACGACAGGAGCGGGTGGCAGTATCAGCACAAAAACAAATGGTGGTAGCGGCAAACCCCCTCGCTAGTCAGGCTGGGTTGGCAATATTGCGCCAAGGAGGAAATGCTCTGGATGCGGCGATCGCCGTCCAAGGTGTTCTAAATTTAGTAGAACCCCAATCTTCGGGCATTGGTGGTGGGGGATTTTTGGTTTATTACGATGCTGAACAGAAAAGAGTTTTGACCTACGATGGTCGAGAAACAGCCCCGGCAGCAGCTCGCCCCGATCGCTTTTTGGACTCGGCGGGTAAACCTCTAGCTTTCTATGAAGCCGTGGTTGGCGGAAAATCTGTAGGCGTGCCGAGCTTGTTAAAAATGCTGGACTTAGCCCATCGGGAGCAGGGAAAACTGCCTTGGCAGGATTTGTGGCAACCCGCGATCGCCCTAGCTAACCAAGGATTTCCTATTTCTCCTCGCTTGAATAGTTTGCTGGCTCAGGATAAGTTTCTGAAAAAAAATCCTGCTGCTCTGAACTATTTCTATCAACCCAATGGCGAACCAAAATCCGTAGACACTATCCTGAAGAATCCAGAATTAGCTCAAGTATTTCAGTCCGTAGCCGATCGCGGAATTGCCAGTTTCTATCAAGGTTCTCTAGCAGAGGAATTAGTGCAAACGGTACAAGCTGCTGGAGGAGACTTAACCCTAGAGGATTTATCTATGTATCAGGCTAAATCACGCCCCCCAGTGTGTGGAGCCTATCGTAGCTACCAAGTTTGTGGCATGGGCGCGCCTAGTTCTGGCGGGATGACAATTTTGCAAATGCTGGGTATCCTGAGCAATTTTGACCTAGCTAGTTTTCAGCCTGATAGTACCGCCGCCGTGCATTTGTTTAGTGAAGCTGGCCGATTAGCTTTTAGCGATCGCTCAATCTATATGGCGGATAGCGATTTTATTCCTGTACCTTTAGCGGGGCTACTTGATCCCCAATACCTAAAAGAGCGATCGCAGTTAATTAGTCCCCAGCGATCCTTAGGTATAGCTACCCCCGGACAATTGCCAAATATTCAAGCTGCGGGTATTGCTTGTTTTCCTAACTCTGGTTGCCCAGAAATACCCTCACCATCTCCGCAAACTTGGGGTCTGGGACAGGCGGGGGAATTTCCTTCTACTACCCATATTTCCATAG
>Ga0105048_10001787_pt1 | contig 34830 bp, 31 predicted proteins | sample MAT05_FD_78382 | JGI IMG/M metagenome (GOLD analysis project Ga0105048, IMG submission 78382) | Freshwater microbial communities from Lake Fryxell liftoff mats and glacier meltwater in Antarctica - MAT-05 | ecosystem: Environmental > Aquatic > Freshwater > Ice > Liftoff microbial mat | place... | reverse complement strand
GCCGGCAACGACCCGGTGGCCGAGAGCGGCTGCGGCCTGACCGTGGCGCCTGAATCGGCCCCCGCCGTGGCTGATGGCCTGCGCCGGCTGGCCGCACTGCCGGCCGAGGAGCGCCGCGCAATGGGCCAGCGTGGCCGTGCTTTTGTGCTGGCCAACCACACCTACCCGGTGCTGGCGCAGCGCTTTGTTGACGCGGTCCGGCGCTGACCGAGGCGGCTCGAAGACTACCGCGCAAGCGCCGACCCTTGAAGCCTTAAGCCATGCCCGATCCGAACCCGACCGACGAGACCCGCGCCGTGGCCGAGCGCTATGCCCGCCGAGGCGGGCTGGACCGTTACAGCTACTTGCAAGCCGATGTCTGGCAGTCGCTGCAAGAGCGCCAGCGCGCCCTGCTCAAGCTGTTGTTACGGCTTGGCCTGACCGACCTGGCCCGTTTGCGGCTGCTGGAGGTGGGGTGCGGCGCCGGTGGCAACCTGCTGGAGTTGCTGCGCCTGGGTTTTGCGCCAGCCAACCTGAGCGGCGCCGAACTGCTGCCCGAGCGGCTGGCCCAGGCCCAGGCCGTGTTGCCGCCAGCGCTGATGCTGTGGGGTGGCGACGCCAGCACGCTGGACATCGTACCGGCCAGCCAGGACATCGTGTTCCAGTCCACCGTGTTTTCGTCACTGCTGGACGATGACTTTCAGCAGCGGCTCGCAGCGGCCATGTGGTCCTGGGTCAAACCCGGCGGCGGTGTGCTGTGGTACGACTTCACCGTCAACAACCCGCGCAACCCGGATGTGCGCGGCGTGCCGCTGGCCCGGGTGCAGCAGCTGTTTCCGCAGGCCGTGATGACTTCGCGCAGGCTCACGCTGGCGCCGCCGATAGCCCGGGCGGTTTCTCGGCTGCACCCGTCGCTGTACCCGGTGTTCAATGCGTTTCCGCTGTTGCGCACGCATGTGCTGGTGTGGCTGCAAAAGCCTGGGCTGGGCTGACCCGCACGGCGCTGTCGAGCGCTGCTGGTTTGGCTGCATGCCGCGGCCAAACCCCCGATCAAGCCCAGCTTGACGGGTGTCACTCTGCCGGGATGACGCCCTCGAACACCTGGGCCAGCGGCACGGTGCAGCCCACGCTGGCGCAGTCCATCACCGCGTCCTGGCTCATGTCGACCAGCAACCAACGGTCATCGGCCTCGCGCCTGAAGCCTTCGACGCGCAGCGTCTCCGGGTCGATCAGGATGTATTCCTTCAGTGAGGCCAGCTGCCGGTAGAGCGCAAACTTCTGGCTGCGGTCGTAGGCCTGGGTGCTGGGTGAGAGCACTTCGATCACCAGGGTGGGTGCGCGCATCGCCAGGTCGGCGCGCAGGTCTGCCCGGTCGCAGGTGACCATGACATCGGGGTAGAACACGGTGTTGTCAGCAAGCTGCAGCTTCATGCCGGCTGCAAAAACCTGGCAGGCTGAGCCCGCCAGGTGGCTGCGCAGCTGGTAGGCCAGGTTGCCGATCACACACTCATGGATGCGCCGGCCGCCCACCATCGCAAAAACTTCGCCGCTGTAGAACTCGTGCCGTTCTGGCTGCAGGTCCTCCCAGGCCAGAAACTCATCGAGCGTCATCTTTTGCTGCACCAGGGCCATGATCGATACCTCCGATTTGCGATTGTGGCCCAGTCGGGTCATCGCCGGGTGGTGTCAGACGACCCCCAACCCACACCGTAAAATGGAATGCTTTGCCGGCCCGCTGGCAGTCCAAGACCCCTTCTGCATGAATCCCGCTGACCCGCCCGCGCCACCCACCCTGCCGTTTTTGCCCTTCGCCCTGCCCGAGATCGGCGAGGACGACATCGCCGAGGTGGTGGACACCCTGCGCAGCGGCTGGATCACCACCGGCCCCAAGGCCAAACGCTTCGAGGCCGACTTCAAGGCCTGGCTGGGCGACGCCGGCGACAACACCGACGGCCTGCACTGCATTGCCGTCAACTCGGCCACCGCCGGCCTGCACCTGGCGCTCGAAGCCCTGGGCATCGGCCCGGGCGACGAGGTGATCACCACCACCCACACCTTCACCGCCACCGCCGAGGTGGTGCGCTACCTGGGTGCTGACGTTCGTCTGGTCGATATCGACCCGGCCACGCTCAACATCGACCCGGCCGCGATCGAGGCCGCCATCACGCCGCGCACCAAGGCCATCATGCCGGTGCACTACGCCGGCCTGGCCGCCGACATGCCGCAGGTCCTGGCCATTGCCCAACGCCACGGCCTGAAGGTGGTCGAGGATGCCGCCCACGCGCTGCCCACCACCAGCGCCGGCAGACGGGTAGGCACGCTGGACAGCGACGCCACCGTCTTCAGCTTCTACGCCAACAAGACCATCACCACCGGCGAGGGCGGCATGCTGGTCACCCGTAACGCGGCGCTGGCCAAGCGTGCCCAGGTGATGTGCCTGCACGGCATGAGCCGCGATGCCTTCGACCGCTTCACCGCCACCGTGCCCAGCTGGTATTACGAGATCGTGGCGCCCGGGTTCAAGTACAACCTGACGGACATCGCGGCGGCGCTGGGCATCCATCAGCTTAAAAAAGCCCATGCCTTCGCGCAGCGCCGCGCCACCATCGCCGAGCGCTACAACGCAGCCTTCGCCGACCTGCCCGTGATCACCGCGCCAGTGGCGCCGGCTGGCCAGACCCATCCCTGGCACCTGTATGTGCTGCGGCTGCTGCCCGAGGCTGGCATCGCCCGAGGTACCTTCATCGAGCGCCTGTTTGCGCTGGGCATCGGTTGCAGCGTGCACTACATCCCGCTGCACCTGCAACCCTACTGGCGTGAGCGCTACAGCCTGCAGGCGGCGAACTTTCCGGCCAGCCAGCACGCCTTCGAGCAGATGCTCAGCCTGCCGATCTACAGCCGCATGAGCGATGCCGACACCGAGCGTGTGATCGCCGCCGTGCGTGGCCTGCTGGCTGCCCGCTGATCCGCCTGTTGCACGTTGCACCGGCTGCCGCCCTTGGCCAAACGCCTGTTCGACCTGCTGGTGTCGGCCGCCGCGTTGTTGATGTTGCTGCCACTGATGCTGGCCGTGGCGCTGGCCATCCGCATCAACTCCCCCGGCCCGGTGTTCTTCCGGCAACAGCGCGTGGGACGTGGTGGCGCGCTGTTTTGCATCCACAAGTTCCGCACCATGCAGGTGGATGCGCCGAATCTGGGCCCGCAAGTGACGCTGCAGCGCGATGCCCGCATCACCCGCGTGGGCCAGGCACTGCGCCACTACCGGCTGGACGAGTTGCCCCAGCTGATCGATGTGTTGCTGGGCCGCATGAGTCTGGTGGGCCCGCGCCCCGAAGTGCCGCGTTTTGTCGCGCACTACCCGATCGAGCTGAAGGCGCAGGTGCTGGCCGTGCGCCCCGGCATCACCGACCCTGCTTCGCTGGCACATCTGGACGAGGCGCAATTGCTGGCGGGCTCGGCCGACCCCGAAAAGACCTATATCGAGCTTATCCTGCCGCGCAAGCTGGCGTTGCAGGCCCAATACGCCGCCAGCGCCACGCTATGGACCGACCTGGCAGTGCTGGTCCGCACGCTGCGCGTGTTGGTGTCACGATGAGACAGCATCCAATGCCTTGCCGAGTCTTTTGGCGCCAGTCGCCCGGCCGGGCGTGCCAGAAATGATCACCGTCTGGCACCGGCTGGACCGCTTTCTGGCCCGCTTGCGTCCGCATCGCGAGCCGCTGGCGCTGCTGATCGACAGCGTTGTGGTAGCGCTGGCCTGGAACATCACCTACTTGTTCCGCCTGGGCTTCGAGCGCTGGCTCAGCGCCCGCCCGGCCTACGACGGCTGGGTACTGGCTGGTATCGTGGCGGTTTACGCGATCGCTTTCAGCGCCTTCCGCGTGCCGCAGGGCATGTGGCGCTTCTCGGGCTTTGGTGAGGTCAAGCGCCTGGCGCTGGCCTGCCTGCTGGCCGGGCTGGCCAGCGCGGTGGTGGTGTTGATGCTGCAACTGGTCCAGGTGCCCCGCGCCGTGCTGGCGCTGCACCCGGTGGTGGCGCTGATGGGCCTGGCGCTGGTGCGGCTGGCCTACCGCATGCTGTACGAGCACGGCCGGTCGCGGATCACCGGCAGCGACGTGGAGGTTCGCCGCGCCATCGTGATGGGCGCTGGCGAGGCCGCGCGCCGCCTGCTGGCCGGCATCCACCAGCAGGGGTGGATCGTGCTGGGCCTGCTGGACGACGACCCGGCCAAGCAGGGCGCGCGCATCAGCGGCCTGCCGGTGCTGGGGCCGCTGTCGGCGATTGCCGACAAGGCGGTGCGCGGTGCCGCGACCCACATCATCGTGGCGATGCCAGCGGCCCGACCCTCGCAGCGCCGCCGGGCACTGACACTGGCGGCGCCGTCTGGCCTGCCGGTGCTGACCGTGCCGTCGGCCGACGAGTTGCGCGACAGCCAGAGCGCAATCGACCGGGTGCGCGACATTGAGCCTGAAGACCTGCTAGGCCGCGAACCGGTGCAGCTCGACGAGGCCGGCATCGGCGACGCACTGGCCGGCAAGACCGTGCTGATCACCGGCGCCGGCGGCAGCATCGGCAGCGAGCTGTGCCGCCAGGTGGCGCGCTTCAAGCCTGCACGTATCGTGCTGTATGAGCTGAGCGAGTTCAACCTCTACACCATCGAGCAAGACCTGGGCGAGCGCTTCCCTGGCCTGCCGCTGGTGCGCTTGATCGGCGACGTCAAGGACCTGCCGCACCTGCGGCACAGCTTTGCCGAGTGGCGGCCGCAGGTGGTGTTTCATGCCGCAGCCTTCAAGCATGTGCCGCTGATGGAAGAAGACCACAACGCCTTGGCCGCCTTGCGCAACAACACCTTGGGCACCTACCACGCGGCGCTGGCCGCCGCCGAGGTGGGCGCCGAGCGTTTTGTGATGATCAGCACCGACAAGGCGGTGAACCCCACCAACGTGATGGGCGCTACCAAACGCGCCGCCGAGATGGTGGTCTCAGCCATGGCGTCTGAGCATTCAGGCACCCGCTTCATGGCGGTGCGCTTTGGCAACGTGCTGGGCAGCAGCGGCAGTGTGATCCCGAAGTTCAAGGAGCAGATCGCGCGCGGCGGGCCGGTCACCGTCACCCACCCGGACATCATTCGCTACTTCATGACCATCCCCGAGGCGGCACGGCTGGTGTTGCAGGCTGCGGCCATCGGGGAGAGCGGCCAGGTGCTGGTGCTGGACATGGGCGAGCCGGTCAAGATCGTCGACCTGGCGCGGGACCTGATCCGGTTGTCAGGCCACGCAGTGAGCGATATCGCTATCGTGTTCTCGGGCTTGCGGCCGGGCGAAAAGCTGTACGAGGAACTGCTGGCCGACACCGACACATCACTGCCTACGCAGGTCGAGCGCCTCCGGGTGGCCCGGCTGGACGGCCGGCCGGCGCAGATCCAGGACCTGCTGGACTGGAGCCGCGACCTGCCGCCGGGGGGCAATTCCGCCGTGCAGCAGCACCTGGCCAGGCTGGTGCCCGAATACCGCCCTGCGCCCGGGCCCTGATCCGGCTCAGTCCGCCAGATCCACCGCGTCGGGCACCTCGCTGGCCCACACCGACGTGGCCAGCACATGCGGCAGCAGCAGCGAAAAGTACACCCGGTGGCCATAGCTGTTCGGGTGGTGCATGAAGTCGCCCGTGCGGGCTTCGATCACATTGCCGTCTGGCGCGCTGCGTTCGAACGCGTTGCGCACGTCCACGAACGGCACAGCTTGCCGCAGCGCCACGCGGGCAATCGCCGCGTTGTAAGCGGCGGTTTGCGCTGTGTCCTCACGCACCCAGCGCGTGTTTTGCTGGAAAAACCCGAGCAGGATCACCCCGCTGCCCGCAGTCTGCAGGCTGCGCACGGCGCTGGTCAGATCGGCCTCAAAGGCGTCCAATCCGGCGACGCCCCGGGTATGGTCGTTCATGCCAAAGGCCAGTACTACCAACTGCGGCCGGTTGGCTGTCAAGGCCGGCAGGTCGGGCAGCACCTACGCCAGCGTGCCGCCCGCAACCGACGGGTTCAGCACCTGGGCCGCGGCACCGAGGTGCTTGCGCAGCAGCCCACACCAGCTTTCGGCGTCGCTGTTACTGAAAAAGCTGGCAATGGTGTGGGCGCCAGCAGCGATGCTGTCACCCAGGCACACTACGCTGCTGGGCCGTACGGCCCCGGCAGCAGGCGTCAGCAGCCGGTCGGCCCGGGTGCTGCGGTAGTCCACGTAGACCTCAAACGGGATCAGCAGCGGCGGATTGCGCGGGTCGGGCGAGAACACGAAGCTGGTTCCAATGCTGGTGCTATAGCGGTAGCCGGCAAAGTCCGGCAGGCGCGAGGTGGCGGTGCGGACCAGCCCGGCGCCACCGGCCTGCCAGTCCTGGCCGGCGGCAAAGTCGATCCGGGCGCCGGTGTCGCTGTAGCCGTACACGGCCTGGATCGTGGCCACCGGAAGGCGCAGGCCGGTGGGCAGAAGGCCACTGAACACCACGGCCTCGCCGCGAATCGCGACCGAGGGCATTGCCGCTGGGCTGTCAGCGCCAGGGCCGCCGCCGCAACTGGCCAATGCCGCGGCCACCAGCGCGGCCGCCAGGATGTCCACGAACCGCCTGCCGCCGCGGGCAGCGCCGGCTGACGGAACCGGTGCAACAGGGTCTTTATGCTGGGTCATCTGATGGCTCCGGGTACTTGAGCGGACGGCGGTGGCGTTCAGGGCGGCAGTGGCAGGCGTGCCAGCATGTCGTCCACCACCAACTGCGCGCCGCGCATCGACAAATGGTCGTCGTCAGAGTAGTACAAGGCGTCCCCGGCCTGCACCACGCAGCGCCCGGGCGCCAGGGTGTTGCACAGCAGCGCCTGGGGTTGGCTGTGCAGCAGTTGCGGCACGGTCACCGCGTGCAGCAATTCGAGTGCCACGGCATTGCGGGCCAGATAGCGGTCCCAAGCGGTAGACACCAGCGCCGGCGGCGGATGGCCGGCGACCACAGCCAGCAGGTTCAGGCGCGGTGGCATCCAGCCAACCTCGGGAACCGGGTCCAGCACCACTGTAGGCCGCAGTGCCGCCAACGCCGCCAGGTACTGGGCCAGCCGGCGTTCTTTGGCGGCGCCGCCGTCGCTCAGCCGTCCGTTGTCGTCCAGTGCCAGGTTGCGACGCCAAGGCGAGTCGCGTTCAATGCCGCCCTCATGGTTGTCGAAGGCCGGCGCGTCGATCCGGTCGCCCATCGGGAACAGCCGGACCGTCCAGCGGACGGCCAGCAACACGCCGCGCACCTCGGGCTGCCCCACGCGCGCCAGCAGGCGCCGGTCAGCCTCGGCGCAATAGGCTATTCGCTGCGGTGTGGCGGGCTCGCGGCTGTCGAACAGCCCGGCGATCGGATGGCAACTGGTGTGCACGACCACGCCGCCCTTGCCGGCCCGGCGCAGGGTGTCGTCCAGCGCGCTGGCCAGGGCGTCGGCATGCGAGTCGCCCAGCAGAACCACCTCGGCCGGCTGGCCGGGCTGACCGATGGGGCAGACCTGCAGCCAGTCGTCTACTGCCGGACAGCCTTCGATGCGGGTTTTGGGTGGGTCCACCAGAGCGCCGGTGGCGGCGCTCCAGCGCTGCGGCAGGCCTTGCGTGGCCACCACAAGCGCGCCGCAGCCGATGAATACGGCGGTCAGCACTGCCGATCCGGTGAACACCGCCTGCCGAGACCAGCGGCTGCCGGCCCGGAACGGCGCCTCGACAAAACGCCACGACAGATGCCCCAGCAAAAGCGACAGCGCTGCCAGTCCACCGAAGACCCAGGCCGGCGGCTCGCTGGCAATGCCCAGCCGGGCGAAGGCCATCAAAGGCTGGTGCCACAAGTAGGCGCTGTACGAAATGGTGCCCACCCACAGCACCGGGCGCAGCGTCAGCAACCGGCCCACGCCGCGGTCGGGCAGCACGAACATCAACATCAACACCGTGCCCAGCACCGGAGGCACCGCGCTCAGCCCGGGGAAAGGGGTGCTGGCGTCGTACCAGAAGACCGGCCCGACGATCAGCGCCAGCGCCACCACACCTGGGACCTGCTTCGCCCAGGCTGGCAGCAAAGCCTGCGTGTTTTGTGGCCAGGCACGTGCGCCAGCCAAGGCCAGCAAGGAGCCGGCCAGCAACTCCCAGGCCCTGAACGGCGCCAGGAAGAAGTTGGCCACCGCCCAACGATGCAGCGCCCACTGGCTGGCCAGCAGTGACAGCGCCGCCAGCAGCAGCAACAGGCCCGCCACGCGGCGCACGCCCAGACGCCAGCACGCCGCCAGCAGCAGCGGGAAGACGATGTAGAACTGCTCCTCGACACCCAGGCTCCAGGTGTGCAGCAGCGGCTTTTCGTCGGCGGCCAAGTCGAAGTAGCCGCTGGTGCGCCAGAAAAGCACGTTGGACAGGAAGACCGAGACCGATATCAAGCTCTTGCCGAATGCCACCGCTTCGTGCGGCAGCAGCCACAGCCATGCCGCCGGCAGGCAGGCTGCCATCACGAAGAAAAGGGCCGGCAGGATGCGCCTGGCCCGGCGCTCGTAAAAGCGGACGATGGAAAAGCGCCCGGCGCGCAGATCGCCGACGATGATCGAGGTGATCAGGAAGCCGCTGATGACGAAGAACACGTCGACGCCGACAAAACCGCCACCGAACAGGCCGAATCCGGCGTGGAACAGGATCACCGGCAACACCGCCAGCGCGCGCAGGCCATCGATTTCGGGGCGGTGCTGCAGGCCGTGTAGTGGGTGAGCCGTGGGCGGCGGTGGCGTGCTGGCGCGGTGGCCGCTGGCAAGGGGCGGAGTGGTCATGCGGTCAAGAGGCGGTGGGTGCGGTGCGGTTGTTTGGATAAGGGATGTGCTCGGCTTGGGTGGAATCCCAGCGCTCTCTGTGCCAGTTTCATGCCGTACCGCTATGGCATGTGTGCCGGGTAATTCTCCGGCCCTCTGGCAGGAGCGATGAATACTTAAGTATCAAGCAAGCGCCCAATAGGGAATAGAACCGCGTATTCCCGCATTGACGCCGCTATTTGCGGCAGCCGAGCCCGAGAAAATCTATTTCTTTTATTTCCGGATGCATGGCCAGAACGGTGCCGCCAGCACGTCCTTTGTACTGCTCGATGTAAACCGCAAGAAAATCGTTTCTTAGGTAGTGACTTATCACTGGATCGGCTGTGCCAATTTGGGAAAGCATTCGCGCGTAGGTGACGTCTCCACCATGCAGGCCATCAACAAATTCGCAATCCGTGCTCCCCGAAATTGACGCTGGATTCGCAAAGTTGAAAAACGGTGTGCCCTTCGTGCAGGCGGCAAGTTGTGCATAGCCATCCTCGATATAGGCATAGTCCGGCGACGACAGTCGGGCCCAGATGGGCGTCGCGAACGGCGGGGCGATGATGACAACGTGTGGCGTCCTTTTGCGGACCGTCGCGACAGCAGAACATATGCGGGCGACCAGGGCCGGGTCCGCTCGGCTATTACGCTGAAAGTTCTGGTGGTCACCCGAAATCCGGCCAAACGTTGTGGCGAACCGCAAATCATATGGGCTGACCTTCCCTGTCTGGGTGCCCAGATAATATTGACTTCCGTCTCGAGCGAAGCCCTCGTCGTTGAGGAGGGCAAAGATGCCGAGGTTGGGCGACTTGAACGAATTCCGAACCCAATTGCCGTGACGCAGCGCCTTGAGACTGCCCCAGAGCATGTCGGCGGACACGAACTTCGGAAAGTCAGGCACGGCGGCCTGATTGTCTGTGTAGCGTGCGTTGAACAACCACGGATCGACATATACAAGGGCGAGCTTGGGCGGAGCCACTGAACGTGCGAGATGGTCAGCGACCGCCTCGAGATTTTGCAGATTGCCGACAGACCCACCGAGCGTCACGAAGCGGTCGTTGAAGAATTCCCCTCTCACTTCCATAGCGCGGCTCGATCCGATCGCGACAACGTCTGGCTGCACACGGTCGAACAACATCATTTTGTAGTGAAACGCGTTTTGGTTGATTCCGCTGAGAAAGAGCACCTCGCCGTTCGGAGCGGCGAGCTGGCGACTGACTATATGCTCAAGGTCGATCTCGCCAACCTTGGTCAGCAGCATTTGCAGGCCGAGAAGGATCAGGCCGAGCGAAAGCAGCGCGGTCAGAAAGCCTTGCAGAAAACGTTTCTCGGTCATTTCAGTCAATCGGATCAGAAATTAAAATAAATAAAGGTCGAAACCTTGTTGAAATTGAGCACGATAAAAACAAGCGTCGCACCGACGGCGTAACCCAACAGGCCTTGACGGCTTTTTCGGGTATCGAGCCAGGCTGATATCTCAAGACTGTTGGGCGCGAGCGTGACAACCGCCAGACCACCTGAAATCCATAAAAAAACGACTGCGAGCGGAGATGGCATATGGGGGACCATCAGTGACAGTCCACCGCCCTGCCCAGCCATGGGTCGCAGGATTCGAACCGCAGTGTCGACATCTGCAGCCCTGAACAGTACCCACGCGATGACGACCGCAACGAAGGTGACGGCCCCGGCGATCAAGGCGCCGCCGGGGATCCGAGGCCAGGGCAGCCGAGCGCTCAATGCCTGCCAGCCATGATTCATCACCAGATAGAAGCCATGTAGAGCGCCCCATAGCACAAAGGTCCAATTGGCACCATGCCACAGGCCACCAAGCACCATGGTGGCGGTAAGGTTGAAGTATCGCCTTGCTGCCCCATGACGATTTCCGCCCAACGGAAAATACAGATAATCGCGCAGAAAGGCGGACAAGGTCATATGCCAGCGTCGCCAGAATTCAATGATGTTGCGCGATTTGTAAGGTGAGTTGAAATTGACCGGCAGGTCGATGTTAAACAACTTGGACAGTCCGATTGCCATGTCCGAGTAGGCCGAGAAATCGAAATAGAGCTGCAAGGAATACGCCAACGCACCCAGCCACGCCTCAACGGTGGTGATGCTTGCCCCGGCGGCCGCTGCATTGAAAACAGGGTTGGCGTAAAGCGCAAACTGATCGGCAAGAATCACTTTCTTGAATAGACCGATCGTGAAAATGGTCAGCCCGACATTGACGTTGGCAATGTTGATTCGGTAAGTTTCCGGTCGATGGAACTGCGGCATCATCTGCTTGTGATGCAGTACCGGGCCGGCGATCAGGTGGGGGAAGTAGGTGACGAATAGCGTGTAGTGAATCGGGTTGTATTCGCGCGCCAAGCCTCGATAAACGTCTACCAGAAAGGCGATCTGGGTGAACGAGAAGAATGATATCCCCAGCGGGAGCACGATATGCAGCAACGGCAGATCGGTCCCAGCCAGAGCATTCGAGGTGCTGACAAAGAAGTCAGTGTATTTGTAGTAGCCCAACAGCAGGAGATTGCCGCTCACGCCAAGGTAGAGCAGCAATTTGGCCCGGGGCGTAGCTTTGTCATCGGGTCGAGCCCGATTGATCGCATAGCCAATTGAATAGTTGAAGATGATCGAGGTCAGCAGAAGCGGGACGTAGCGGGGGTCCCACCAGCCATAAAAAAATATTGACGCCAACACCAACCACAGTGCCGCTGTGCGGTGACTGAACCGCGCGACAAGGAAGAAACCTGCCAAGGTCAGTGGCAGGAACAGGAAGATGAAACTGTATGAGTTGAACAGCATTTTTCAGCCAATGCCTCGGCGCCGAGGCGCGCCAGACTTCGATTCACATCGGGAGACGGCGCTTCGAATGCTCATGCTGACAATGCCTGACGTGCTCGGGCGGGAATTCTGAACGCGGTCTTGTAGTAGTCGAGGAAAATGTCCTCCATGTACATGAGGTTCAGAATCAGGCGATCACCGGTCAGTGGTTTTGTGCCCCTGTGGAAGGCGTAGGTATTTTCGACGAACGCGTACCCGGCCCGGCCCTCGACGGTGTGGTAGCGTGCCTCTGGAATCGCCCGTTCGACTTCGGTCTTGGTATAGCGGGCAATCGGTCCGAGGGCGAATGGGGTATACCGATGGGACTGCAGAAAGACCTCGTGATGGCCTCTGTTGAGTGGACAGTCAGTCAGGTAGACAAACATCTTGACGAATCGATAGCTGTCGATGTCCCGGTGAAGCTCTAGTGCGTCGTCATAGCCGCCGATTCGTGCGATCGGCGTGTCAAGCCGAATCAGGGCGTCCATTGACCCACTGGCCACGAGCCGAGACCGATCAAGGCCCATGAATGCAGCAGCGATGTCAATGTAATAGTCGTCGAAAAGTACTTGAGTGATGGCGCAGTCGCTGCTTCCGGTCGCCACCACGCCAGGCGGGCGCTGAATGTTTCTTTCGCGCGAACGCTCGAAATAGTCGCTCAGGTCGGCAAAGGCGCGCCGGTGAGTGTCGCCGACATGGTTGCAGAAGAATCGGCGCAGGGATTCAACCTGGATGGGTTCCATCGGCGCCAGTTCCGCGAACCCCTGGGCACGAAGTTCCGCGACAAGTGGGGATTTTGTTGGCTGGTTCGGCCTGTCCCATTTCCGCCCGACCCCAAATGGAGTCAAAAGGCGCATGAGTAGAAACTTGCATGCGACGCGCAGCCCCAGATTCAATTTCAATACGGCGTACACACATTCGCTGACCACCTGATAGAGGTGTCCAAACAGGCGTTTGATCAGCAGTGTCGGGTTAACGCTTTGGTGATTCATGTTTACTCCTCTGAGCCGGGAATCTTGTTCCCGTGCTGTTCTACCAGTTCTTGTGATTGCGTACTTGATTATCTCGGGAGAGCCCCGTGGCCTGCAGTCGAAACCAAGTTCAGCCCATATTGCCAGTCTTTAGTTCCTTCGCATCTTTGGTACTGAGGCGCAGTATGCCCAGGTGGTCAAGACCGCGCGTTTGCAGAGGCCGCTGTTTTCACAGACAGCGTTCTGGCATTTGCGCTTGGCAGGTGCCTTACTTCAGCAAACCCTTTTTTTTCATCTCGATGATCGACCCTTCGTAATCGCTTTGCACCGGACCCTGCGTCCTGACCCAGTCGCAGAACAGCCTCAGGCCGGTATTGAAGTCGAAGTGCGGTGCGAAACCCAGCAAGCGAGCGGCCTTGTCCAGGCAGGCGTAATTGTGGCGAATGTCACCCAGGCGGAAGTTGCCGCTGACGCTGATCGGCACCTCGGTGCCCAGCAGTTGCACCAAAGTGCGGGCCACGGTCATCACATCCACCGGCACGCCCGACCCGACATTGAACACACCGTGCGCTGCAGCTGGGTTGAACAGTGCTTGCACAGTGGCCTGCACCACATCGTCGATGTAGACAAAATCGCGGCTTTCGCGGCCGTCCTCGAAGATGTTGATCGGCTTGCCACTCATGATCAGGTTCGAGAAGATCGACAGGATGCCGGTGTAGGGGTTGGACAGGGATTGGCCCGGCCCATACACGTTCTGGTAGCGCAGCGCCACGGCTTCAACCGCTATCGTGGGGCACACCGTCATCACCAACTGTTCTTGTACCTGCTTGGTGATGCCGTAGACCGACGACGGGTGGATCAACGATTCTTCGTCGGTCGCCAGCAGTTGCAATGGCGAGCCACCCGCCGGATGGTGCACGTCAAAGTCACCGCCAGCCATGGCGTTGGCCGAACGGTGGCCCGGGTACACCACACCGTGCTCGGCCGAGCGGTACTTGCCTTCACCATAGATCGAGCGTGACGAGGCCACCACCAAGCGGCGCACGCCGTGAGGCGCGTCAGATGGCGCGTTGGCGAGGATGTCCAGCAGCAGCGACGTGCCGCCCACGTTGACCCGTGCATAGCGGTCGATCTGGTACATCGACTGGCCAGTGCCGGTCTCGGCTGCGTAGTGCACCACCGCGTGCTGGCCGGCCAGCGCCTGGGTCAGCGCGTTGCGGTCGGTGACGTCGGCCTCGATGAAGCGCACCTGGCCGTCGATGGCCTTGAACAGTGCCGAGTTGCGGGCATCCGCACCGTGGATTTGCGGCGACAGGTTGTCCAGCACGGTGATGGTGCAGCCACGCGCTTTGAGCGCCAGTGCCAGCCGTGACCCGATGAAGCCAGCGCCACCGGTAATCAGAATGTTTTGCATTATGTGGTCCTGAAGTGAATCGATTGTTGTTGGCGGGGCAGGCAGTGGTCAGCTTGCGCTCGCACGGCTGCGGCCGGTGATCAGCGCCACGTTGCCTTCGATGTTCTGCCGGCGCGATGAGCCGAAAAGGATGGCGTCAACGCCCTTGAAGTCGCGCACATGTTCCACCGCGCCGCCCGCGCCCAGCGCGCCGGACGCAAAGATCGACATCGCCACATTGCGTGAGCGGCCATTGCCGTACGACGCCTCAACCTCGGCCTTGCCAGGGTTCATGCGGAAGCCCGCCACGTTGAAGTTTGCACAGATCCAGGGCGACTGCAGGCCCACCTCATCACACAGCACGCGCTGGGCCATCGGGTGGTTCATCGTGATGTAGCCCGGCGTGGCGTTGAATTGTTCGCTGACATGGCGGTGAAAGCGTGCCAGCAGCTTGTGCCCTCGCAGGCCCATGATCAGGTCGAAGATCACGTTCTGCAGGAACACACCCTTGACGTTCAGGCCGCGGGTCATCAGCAACTCGATGTCGACCAGCAACTGCATCACCGCCGCAAAGTCGCCCACCGCTAGGCGGCCGATGCCGGCCAGCAATTGGCTCTTTGAGCAACCACCCATGTGGTCGGTGACCACGCTCTTGATGCCGCCGTCTGTCAACGAGTTGGCATACTTGTGGGCATAGGGCAGGCACGGGATGTACTGCATGCCGGCAAACAGGCGTGAGCGCACTATCTCGGCGAACACCGGCTTGAGCCGGTCGTGGGTGGTGAACATGAAGTCGCGCATGCCGGCCTGGTAGGCCCAGTCGATGACCTCCAGGATGGCGTCGGGCTTGGCAAATTTGTCGTCCAGTGCCAGCGCCTTGTCCGGGCTGGCGTGGTTGATGCCCAGGAACTGGTTGTCGCCGAGGATGATTCTGCCGAAGCTCATGCCAGACCCCCCAGGACAGCGATGTCGTTGATCAGTTGGTCCACCGCCATGCCGTCTTGCAGCGACGCCGCCACATCCAGACCGATGTCCGCACGCAGCAACTGGCGCCCCAGCACCCGCTGCAGAAAGGCTTCGAGTTGTAGCGAAAACTCTTCGCCGCGCAGGTAGAAGTTGACCGGGTAGGGCAGCACAGGCGCATTCAGCGCGGTTTGCTGTGCCGCATTTACCGGTGCGCCGGGGTTGACCTGCACAGTCAACTCGGCATTGTTCGCCATCACCTTGCCATGCTCAAAATAGACTTCGAAATCCATCGCCGATTTGCGTCGGCTGGTATCGCACCAGTCCAGCCACAGGCTGCCCTCGGTGCCGGACGCATGTGTCCAGCCGATCTCGAAGTTGTCATCGCCTCGGGTGGAATGCACCTGGCCGAACTTGGCCGAGCTCAGCGTTTGCACATCGCCGAAGATGGCGCGGCACAGGTCCAGCAGGTGCGGGCCGTATTCATTCAGGCAGCCGCCTCCGCGCTTGAAGTCGGTGCGCCAACTGGCGTTGTCGGGCTTGCTCACCACATTGCCCATCATTCGGGCCCGGTAGCGCAGCGGCCGGCCCAGCACGTCTTGCCGGGTGATGTTGCGCAGCCGTACAAATGGCTGGATGAAGCGTGTCACCAGCCCCATCTGCACGACGGTGCCCTGGGCCTGCTGCATGTCCACCAGCGCTTGGCTGTGTGCCGGGTTCAAGGTCAGCGGCTTCTCGATGAAGCACGGGATTCCACGCGTCAACAAAGCCTTGGCGATCGGGAAATGCGAGGCCGTGGGTGTGGCCACCACCGCACCGCGCCAGCGCTTTGGGTCCCGCAGGGCGTCGTCCAGCGCCGCGAAGGTGCTGATCCCCAGCTTGCCGAAGACATAGCGCGACAGGCGCGACGAGTCGCACAGGGCGACCTGGTCCTTGTCCAGCAGGCGGTTCAAGATGGCTAGATGGGACAGGCCCATCTTGCCGCCGCCGACAACGAGAATGCTCATGGGGTGGTCTGGATGGGTTGGGGGGCGGTGTCGGCTGGCAAAGCCAGCATGGCCAGATCCGCAGGGCCGATCAGCTCTCGCAGGAAATCATCGACCGTACGGCGCCGTGCGGCCGGCTGATGTCCAGCCAGCGCCGCCAGTTGCTGACGCAATGCGGCCCCGTCGGCCCGGGTATCGTCTGTCGGCGAAGGATTGAAGACCAACGTGTTGTCGGCCGAGAACAATCGGCTCGTCAGCACCGACGGGTTGTTGGTGATGATCCGGGTGCCGGCGCTCAAGGCCTCGAAGCAGCGGATCGTGATGCCGGATTGCTTCGGATGGGCATAGTCGATGGTGAAGGCCGATCCGGCAATGGCCGCCACATACTGGTCATAGGGCAGGGCCTGGCGCGAGATGAAGCGGCGGTACTTGAGATACAGCCTGGGATGGCGCAAGAAGTTGGCCAGAAAAGTCATCGCATTGGCCTCGTAGATGTAGATGAAGGCGTCGGCCTGCGCCAAGCCACCGGGCGCGCCGAGCCCGCCCAACGCAGCCAACACCTGGTCCAGATAGACCAGGCGCTGCGAATGGTTGCGCAGCACCGCCGACACGGCGTAGCGGCGTGGCCCGTCGCTGGCCGGGGCCGCGGGCATCGAACTGAACAACTCGACCACCGGCAGGCCATGCGCCTGGGCGTCGCGGTAGTCGAAGGTGCACACCCGGGGCAGGCTGCCGACCCAGCGCGCCGGGCCGCGGTCGAAGCCGAAGGAATCGAAGTGGTAGCCCACCACGCTGCGGCCATGCTGCCGCAGCGATGCGACCGTTGCAGCGTCCAGCCCGCGGCCCTTGATGACCAGGATCAAGTCGTATTGTTGGCCGGACAGCACCTGCCGGTTCAGCTCTCGACAGGTGATTGCCTGTGACAGCCGCAGGCCCAGCTTGCTGATGACCTTGCCGAACACGCTTTCGGGGTATTCGTCATTGGCGACGGTGGTGTCAAAGCCCAGCGCCGCCAAGCCGCGTGTCAGCACGCTGGCAAAGCCATAGAAGCCGCGCGGCAGGATCAGAAGGCAGCGGGACGGGGCGCAAGGCGTTGTGTTCACCGGACCGCCTGCGTGACCAGATGCGCCGCGGCTGGCGCCGGCGCGTGCGACCCGGCGTGCGTCGGTGCACTGTCCTGCATCAGACGCGCCACAAAATTGGGCAAATGGAATTGCGGGAAGTCGGCTTCTGGCGCCATCAGCGGGCGGTCCAGGAAGGGCTTGACGGCGCTGAAATCGAGCCCGTCGAAGACCAGGATGCGGTCTTCGGTGCAAAACGGCTCTGCTTTGATGCCTGCGTTGCCCGTGATGATCTTTTTGCCCGCGCACAGGTTTTCGATCGTGCGCATGGTGTAGCCCGACTGCTTGTGGTTGGCGAAGTCGAACACCGCCACCGAGGTCTCGATCATGTCGATGAACCGCGCATGCGCGATGGGGCGGATCGACACATCGCTGGGCCAATGCCCGGCGCGCAGCAGCAGCGTCATCACATACGGTGTGCAGGCTAGGAAACTGTGGAACACGATGCGCTGCTGCTGGCAATAGGTCTTGAAGGCCAGGACGGCCCGGTAGCGCTGGATGCTGACGATGTTGCCAACGAAGTAGATGGCCTTTTGGTGTTGCTCGCGCCTGGTGAGGCCCAGGAAGCTTCGGACGCAGAACAGCGGCAGGTAGCCAATACCTTGAGCTTGTGCGTCCTTCGGGTCGAAGGTGTAGACCCGATCAAACAAGGGCAGGTAGGCGCGGTAGTCGTGGTTGCTTATCGAGTCCCAGTTGTAGAGCACAAACTCGGCGCCTGACTGGTCGCGCTTGAGTGCCTCCAGGGTGGGCAGCGCCATCTGGTGCACCTGGATGAACAGCACCATGTCGTAGCGCTTGCCGCGCTCCGCCGCCAGGATGCGCCGGTGATGGTCGTCGATGCGGCGGCGATACCAACTGCGCGCGGTGACGCGCAGCGTCTTCATCAACAGGTCGCGGGGTTGGATGTCGTGGAAGCTAACTTGATGACCTTGGGCCCTCAACTCCTCGACGATGGCGGCGGTGTAGTTGTGGTACGGCAGGCCAATCAGTAGAATTTTTTTCGTCATTGCGATTTCTGCTCGCACTCATTGAAATTTAAAGCACAGGGCTGGCCTGCAGGTGACAGTGTGGTTATCGGTAGTTCGACTAGAGCGGGCCTGATCGACCAGAGTTTATTCAAAATCGCCATTGGCGCGGGTATTGCGCCATGTTTTGGTTGTGCTGTCGTATCGCCGAATGATCTTTGCAGGTGATCCAACCGCAACGCTGTAGTCCGGAATATCGTGTATAACGACGCTGTTGGCGCCAATCACACAGTGTTTTCCAATCGATGCGCCGAGCACGCAGGCATTGTGACCGAGCCAACTGCCTTCCCCGATCTGTACGACGCCGTTCTGTCGAATGGGCTGGTTAAGTATGGCGTGTTGCACATCCCGGTATTCATGCAGGTTATCTGATATGTAGACGCCATTGGCGGTAAGTGTGTTTTTGCCCAAGACCACACGCTGCGTTGCGAAAATATGATTGAACCGGCCAATTTTGCTGCCGTCACCAATCTCGAGTGTGCAGTCTGGATGGTTGGTCAGCGCCATTGCGGCTAGATAGCTGTGCCTTGCAATGTAGACGTCATTGCCGATTGAAATATTTTTAGCCCCTTCGATGCCGGCTGGAAACACCAGGCTGGTTCTTTTTCCAAACGTTTTGAACCGGGACGCGAAAAAAAAGCGAAAGGTGTGTGCGTACAGGGTGTTGACAAGGCGGAAGTAAAACATGGCGCCCACCCTAGCTGAGAAATTTTGCCGAAGCGCGGTTTGCCGGGCCGCTTGCTGGCAGCCTGAGTTTGGGCCTGCGACTGGGCACAAACGCACTGAGAACTATCATCAGAATAAATGGCGTGAATATTATGGCTTCACCAAATAGCGATAACATCAGCCAAGCGCCAATGATCAGGCGATTGGGCAATATTTTTTGACGAAACATGGCAAATGAAAACAGTAGGGCCAATGGGATTCCCATGCTGTAGGTAAGGTAGAGTAACCCGTTGGAGGTGGCTCGATCGTCTGTGTTGTCGGCTCGCAGCGAAGTATCCGCAAACCCGATCCTGCCGGATTCAGCCAGGTACCGTGCATGATCAAATCCAATACCTAGCAGCGGATTTTCAGCGACAATATTTACGCCGGTAAAAAAGTCGTACTCTCGCGCAATCGATGAGCCCTTTAATTCGCCAAAAAGTTTGTCACTGATATTATCATATGCCAGGTAAATGATCGGCGACGCTATCAGTGCAACCAGCGCTATCGAAAGAAGTCTACGTTTCAAGCTGCCTACTTGAATGTGGGAGGCCGCTGCGGCGCCCAGAATTACCATACAAATAATCAGGCCAGTTGTGGATTGTGTTGACAGCACCGCCAGCGTGGCCAGCGCGCTATGTGCCGCTCGTTTGTAGATAAATACTGACAAGTAGAGGTAAAGGTTGAGGTATATTTGAAAAACCCCAGGTTCAAAGAAGAATCCATTCGGACGAATCAGGCCACCTAAATCCTCGATCAGTTCATGATAGTTAAATAGCAATAGAATGGTTTGAAAGGTTGGTTCGATAATTGTTATAGGTACAAATAAAAATCCCATGAATTTGGCCAGGAATACCGTCGCAATGGCTTGCACAGCCATCCATTTCAAAAACATGAAAAGATCTCGAATCAGGGCGCCCGCAGGCGCCATCAAATAGATGCTGAGCAGGCCCACGGCACCCAGAAAATTTGCCATGCGTATGGCAATCGACTCGTAGTGAATTGGTCCGGGGCGAACAATGGAGGCGATCAATATCACCGCCAGCAAAGCGGAAATCTGCGTCAATCGTGACCACGGTGGAAGCCTGAACCCGGTTGCCAGCAAACATGAAAATATCATCAATCCCAGAATCGGTAGACGGGGATAGAACAGCGCACCGCCGCTCAAAAGCATGGACAGAAATAATGCGCTACGGCGGCAGACCGAAGGGTTATCAAGAAGTCCAAAGCCAGCAGTTTTAGGCGTTATCATTGGGTCAGACAAGCTGTCGGCCAGCAAAATAATCTGTGATCCGAGTTGGTTTTGGACGACTCGGCGACTTTGTCACATGATGACTCAGGTATGGGGCCGTTATATTGGCTTGTATCGACTGCAGCACCCGCCGGAATCTGTCATTCCGTTGCCTGTACGCGAGTTCCGCCTTTGTCCATTGGTGGAAGTCCAAAGGGTTAATGGGCAAGAACAACCGGTAGCGCGCCGAACTGTACCCAACCGATCTCTCGTCAGCCAAGAAGCGCTCTGGCGTCACCTGACGCTCCGGCAGCAGTCGGATCGGCAACCTGACACCGTGAATCGACGTTTTCAGTCGGGGCGGAAGCACCGGTCCGATCCGGATGGCGCCCGCCACTGACGCGCTTGCATGGACTGGCGCTCGCGCCCAGGTGCGCGTGAAGCAGGTACTGCGCAACCAGCCCAGCGTGCTGGAACACCTGCGGATGGCATTGGCGTGGATCATGGCGCGCATGGCCTGCTGGATCGCTTGCGAAATAGGCTCAGATAGATGGCACCCAGCAGCGCGCCACCAATACACAGGCGTACAACACTGGCACCCATCAACGACATGCCTTGCCGCGGCAACCAGGCGGCAAAGGCCGCCAGCGTACAGGCCACCGCCAGGCCCAGCAGCATCGGCACCAGATAGGACTGGCCGGTGATGCGCCAGGCCAGCCAGTGGCTGAACAGCGCCATCACCACGAAGGTAACGGCGATGGATAGCGCCGCGCCCATCAGGTGGTAGGTCGGCACCAGCCACAGGCTGAGCGCGGCCGACAGCAGCGCACCGGCTATCGCCACCAACACCGAGCTCTTGGGCCGCCGGTGGTACTGCAGCGAGGTATCCGATACCAGACAGAACGAGTAGGCGAAGTTGCCCACCAACAAGATCAGCAGGATCTCGAGGCCTCCGCCGTAGCTCTTGGGTGCCATCAGCCGGAACAGATCAGACGCCCCGAGCAGCAGCAAACCTGTGACGCCCAACATCATCCATCGCAGCACCGCGCCCGACTTCGCCAGCACGCCCTCAGCCTGGTCGGCTGGGGCAGCAAACACAGCGGGCTGCTGCGCCTTGCCGAATGCGGTAGCGGCGATGGTGAGCATCATCGCCAACTGCTGGGCCAGACCGAAGACGGCAATCTGGTCCACTTCCACGTGGCGCTGCAGCACAATCGTGCTGATGCGGTTGAGTAGAAAATAGGCAATGTAGCCCACCAGGTTGGGGCCGGCATAGGTCAGGCTGTCCCGGATGTGAGACCAGCGTATACGGGGCACAAAGCCCCGGCGCAGCAGCCAGGGCAGTACCAGGCCGGCGCAGGCCGAACTCGCCAGCATTGCCAGCAGCAGGCCCTGCAAGCCCAGATCCAACACCACCAGGTTGAGCACCGCACAGACTGCCAGCACCACGGACGTGGCCACCTGCAGCGTGGCGAAGGCCTTGGCGAGGCCGTCCATTCGAAGCCACAGACCGCCCAGCGCCGATATGAAGCCCATTGCCGCGATGGCAAAGCTGTACAGCATGTACGGGTGGGCCGGCGTGCCTGGCGACAGCAGCGCCCATAGGTCACCGCCCCACAACGCCAGCAGCACGCAGCACAGGCCCAGGTTCAGGCCAAAGAACAGCAGCACCGAGCTGAGGTATTCAGACTGCTGGCCGGACTTCTTGTAGTCAAAGTAGACCCTTGCCACCGCCGACGGCAGGCCGAAATACAGCAGGTAGCTGAAGATCTCGGTGTTGGCGCGCACGATGACATAGGTGCCGAACTCGGCTTGCGACAGCGTACGGGTATAGAGCGGCAGCAACAGGAAACCGCCCACCGCCATGACGATCACGTCGGCGATGCCATACAGCACGGTGGTGGAAAGAATTTTTCGGGTATCCAAGATGACTGTCCGGCTTGGGCGGCATGGCGCGTCGTATCGCCAAAAGGTATTGATGCGCAATCAACTGGCGCTCGGGCTGGCGATCCGCCAGTGCGGCGCCGCTGATCAGCCTACCGACATTGCTTCGGCGCGGCTTTTGAATCGATCAATGTGGTTCAGGATGGCGATGGGAATATTCGCCTCCAACGCGTGGATCACGCCCTGTACCTTTGGGTCTGATTGCAATTGGTTGAGCCCGATGCGCCCCCACTTGTCGAATTCGGCTGGATTGAAAGGCGAAAACACAAAGTTGCATACCTGCGTCACGTAGTAGCAGAGCATGGCATCTTCCTGCATCTCCGGGCTCACCTGAAGGGTGCCAGCGGCCACGCTCAGCAGATGGTCTTGGTACTCTGGCAGGCGCGCTGCGCGGTAAACAAACCCCAGGCCGGAGTAATAGGAATTGGACGGTGTAATGACCGGCTTGCCGTACGCCGCAGCCTCGACGCCGATGGTGGACGTGTAGACGACCACGGCCGCCACCCGGTCCAGCAAATCGTAGCTGTTGATTTTTTCATCGGCTGCGATGAAGTGAAGCCGCGGGTGCTCGCCAAAAGCACGGTTGAGCAGTCCCGAATAGTCATCGGTGGACATGGCATAGGCCAGGCGCTCGGCGGGGTGCTGGCGAACGATGACGGTCAAGCTGGTGTTCTCCAGCAAAAATCGAGTGGTTTCGACGATCCAGTGCTGGTTGTCCTTGAATACCGTATGCAAACCTAACGCGGCAGAATCCCAGGAGGAATTCAAGGCAATCAGCACCGCCCCGTCAAAGCGATTGCCGACCGATTCGGTATCGCGAATCTGGTACGCAAACGCGTCGACACCGGCTCGGCGATTTTTCAACTCTTCGCGTGCCGAGGCAAGCGCAAAACTGAGTTCATGTGGATCTCGACAGCGGGTCTTGAGCGTTCGAAATGCGACAGGTATGTCATGCATCTGGCAGGCAATGCCGTTCACCGCCAGCATCAACGCACCAAAACCGCCGTTGTCAAAGCTGGCAATGCGCACTGACGCTGCCTTGGCATGCAAGACCCACAGGCCACTGTCGCCGTAGACGCCACCCGGAACGAAGACCGCGTCGAACTCGCCGGGCCTCAGCACATCGGCGATCGGACCGTAGGCCCTGGCCAACTGGCTGGCACAAAGTTCAGCAAACTCTGCCTGTGTGCGGCTCGGCGTTTCGCCACGCATTTCCCATACCGAATTCAAGTGGGCCAGTTTTTTGATGGTCGGTTTGGCCAGCGTCGCACGCGAGAGGTCGTCGGGCAAGCTAGACAGATCGATAACACGGTGGCGACGCCGCAAAGACCGTGCGACGACGCGGATGCACCGCAATACAAAACCGTACCGCAAAGGGTGCCGGCCGAACGGCAGGTCATCGATGATGAAGGTCACCTGGTTCGCATTTCGCGCCAGCAGCAGACCGACGCCCAGCGACAACCAGGGCACACCAGAGCCGATCCAGGGCGTGACGACCACCGCAAACTTCAAGGCCTGCTGGTGGGGGCCGGACTGCACGTTGAAGCCCCTGACGATGTTGCGCATGCGCCAGGTGTCCCGGAGCCATGCCAAGGGATTGATGCCGATTCGTTTCTTGATACTGTCAAGCATGGTTTCGCGTCGTGCTTCCGGATTTCAGTAGTGGTTCGGTGCCTCTGGGCCACAGGGCGCAGTGGCTTGATCCCCGTTTGGCCATGCGTGCTTTATCGGCCCGCACATTTGGCGCAGTTCCTGCGAGCACAAGGCCAGTCGCGGGACCGGGTGCTGTCGCAATTGACTGATTCCGTCCCGGCATCGCCTGCAATTACGGGGAAGCAGTCGAACTGACGGGCCGGGCCGAGTGGCTGTCTGGCGTGCGGGCGCCTGCTTGGCCGGGGTCACATCTTGAGGAAACTGTTCAAGATTTGCAGCCCAATCTTGCCGCTCTTCTCAGGGTGAAACTGGCAACCTACGACTTGGCGTGAGCGAATGGCGGCCGTCACCAGTTGGCCACCATGGTCATAGGTGGCCAACAGGTGCGCGGACTGCCTGGGAACGACGTGGAAGGAATGCACCAGATAAACCGCCGCGTCGTCAGGTAGGCCGTCGAGAGGTGAGCCCGCCAACTCGCCCTGGCTGGTGGGTTTGAGTTCGCACCAGGCGATGTTGGGAATCTTCAGCGGTTGGCCCGTGGTGGACTGGCTGAAAATTGGCACGACGTTACCCTCGATGAGGTTCAGGCCTTCATGATTGCCAAACTCGGAACTCGTGGTTGCGAGCATCTGCATGCCCAGGCAAATTCCCAGCAAAGGTCGACCGCTTGTGGCAAAGCGTTGGATCGGATCGACCAACCCGCGATCTCGCAAGCCCTGCATGCCCTCGGCAAAAGCCCCCACGCCGGGCAGCACCAGACGTTCGGCGCTCGCGATCACCGCGGGGTCATGCGACAGGATGGCGGTTGCCCCGCAGTGCTCGAGCGCACGCTGCACGCTCAGCAGATTGCCGCTGCCGTAGTCGACGATGGTGACAGTTGGCTTCAAGTCGATCTCACAGTGAGTCCGGCCGCACGAGCAGCCGTACGGATGTCGTTGACCGTCGTGCGCCCGTAGTGCAGCACATCGGCCATCGCGACAGCGTCCGCTCCACCCAGTTGCACCACCTTTGCCACGTCGTCGAGCTTACCCATGCCGCCGCTGGCGATGACCGGCACGCCGACGGACTTTGCAACAGCCGCAACCAGTTCCAAATCGAAACCCTCACGGGTGCCCTCGCGATCTACAGACGTCAGGAGGATTTCTCCAGCGCCGAGTTCGACACCGCGCTGGGCCCATTCGACAACATCCATGCCGGTTTTTTCACGCCCGTTGTCGGTGTAGACCTCCCACCTGCCGGGTGCGGTTCGCTTGGCTTCGATAGACAACACCATGCATTGCGATCCGAACTTGCGAGCCACCTCGCGGATGAGTTCAGGACGTTTGGTCGCGGCGGTGTTGATACCGATCTTGTCGGCGCCAGCGCGAAGGATGCTGCGCACATCATCGACCGAGCGGATACCGCCGGTCACCGTGAGCGGGACGAATACGTCGCGTACCGCCCGCTCGATAATGCTGTGCAGGCTGTTGCGTCCGTACAGGCTGGCTACCACGTCCACGTACAGTATTTCATCGGCGCCTTGGTCATAATAGCGGCGCGCGAAGTCCTGCGGGTCACCCATCACCCGCAGGCCCTCCAGATGGATGCCTTTGATGACATTGGCGCCCTTGATGTCCAGCCTTGGAATCAGCCGAATCTTTGCCATGCTGTCAAGTTTTCTCAGGGGTTTCGGCCCACACCGGGTGGCGCAGCTCCCAGCCGTCAGTGCCGCGCAGCCAGAGGTGATCCGACCGCCAGCTGTCGACGATCTCCTGGAATTCCTCGTCGGTGATGCCACAGTAGTCCAGGAACTCCTGGTAGTACTTCTGTGGAAATTCGCCGTCATACCGCCTGACGAGCGCCATACCTTCTTCTCGGGTTATTTTGCTGTCACGGATCTCATGCGCCGCGTCGGACGTGGTCCGGCCGATGCCGAATTTGATGTAGCCGAGATAATAATGGTAGCCATCAATCCGGTCGTCGAGGCTGGCGTACTTGGAATAAGTTCCTTCCGAGCGTTCGGTATTGGGATTGAAGCCGGTATTTTCCCGGCAATAGTAGAAGTTTTCTTGAGGATCCCAGAACTTGTAATAACCAAGAAAGTGGATCTCAGTATTGTTGGCCACGATCGAGTCGTAGCTGGGGGCCATGAAAGGTTTCAGGTCCGCTTCGCTGACGCCATGCTCAACCCAGAATTCGGGCGGCAGACCTGAGAAGTAGTGCTTGTCATGGTCTTGAATGTTGCGGGTCGGTTTGAAGGCGTTTTTCATATCGCCGCCGTATTCGACTTCACCATTTTCGCCATACATGATCAGCGAAACGTTGTAGCGTACCGCCATGTGCAGCGGGAAGTTGGTCTGGCCGTAGATGAAGGGTTGGAAGGGGTCGCCGAGATGCTGGGTCGACAAGCGTGTCAGTTTGCGTGTGATCTTCCCGTTCGGCGTGCCAAGCACGTTGTCAAAGCCGGACTGGATGAACGCATCCAGATTTCGACGACCAATCTCCGTTGCTTTCAGCGGCGCCCAGGTGACGGCCAATGGATTCATGCCGTACTTGTACTTCAACTGATGCGCGACGAAGCTGCCGTCTTTGCCACCGCTGCATGGCACGATCACGTCGTACTCACCATTGTTTTTGCGGTTGCGGTTGCACAAATCGACCAACTCGCGTTCGCGCTCCGCCCAGTCGATACTATTGCGCTTGTAGTGGGCAAAATTGCATGCCGAGCAGACGCCGTTTTCATCGAAAGTAATCCGGGGGCGCTGGTTCGAGACCGTGCACAGCTTGCAATACCTGACTTCCAGAGGCAGGCTGTACTGGTTGATCACATCACGTTTTTTCATAACTTTGTTCCGGGATTTGAAAATTGGGCGGTGCGCATGCCAGGACAGCCGCGCAATGTGGAAGCTCCAGGCAATATGAGGCAACTCACGACGCCGTTTGCGAAGGGTCGCGATGATAGCGAAGGCAAGAGCGGCGTCATGTTCAAGGCGGCGCGCCGAGGTTGTCCCGCGCCAACTTCAGGTCATCGGGCCGGCCGACATCTAGCCAAGGCTCGTGCATCGGGTAGACGATCGCACGCTCGGCCTTGTTCTGAAGGCGCTCGAACAGCGTGGGCATGTCGCAGTGCTCTTCGGGCCCGAGCAGGTCCAGCGCCTTGGGCTCCAAAACGTAGATGCCGGCGTTGATGTGGCTGCGTGACACGGGTTTTTCCTCAAAACCGATGATGTCCACGCCCTTGGTCTTGACCACGCCGAACGGATGCTGCCACTCGTGCAACCGCACGGCCATGGTGGCGGCGGCGCTGTGCCGGCAATGGAAGTCCAGCAACTCGCCGTAGCGGATGTCGGTCAGCACGTCGCCATTGGTCACCAGGAAGGGCGCCTCCGGCCGGCGCCGCAGCAGGCCCAGTGCACCGGCCGTGCCGAGCGGTTGTTGCTCCCGCAGGTACTCGATCTCGACCTGCCACTTGGCGCCATCGCCAAAGTGATCCTCGATCATGTAGCCCAGGTAGTGGACCGCCAGCACGAAGCGGCGGAAGCCTTCGGCCTTGGCGCGCTCGATGATGTGTTCAAGCATCGGCTTGCCACCCACCGGCAGCAGCGGCTTGGGGCAGTGCTCGGTGTGCGGCAGCAGCCGGGTGCCACGCCCGCCGGCCATCACCACCATGGTGTTGGCGCGCTGGGCCGGGGCCAGCAGATCATCCCAAAGGTGCAGGCCGACCACGCGGCGATGCTCATCCAGCACGGGCAGCTGGTGCACCTTGTTGGCCTGCATCATCTGCAGCACTGTTTCGCGACCCCATTGAGGCGGCGCCACCAGTGGCTCGCGGTGCACGATGTCGTCGACCGGACTGGTCAGCGTCAGCCCGCGCAGCAGGCCGCGGCGGATGTCGCCATCGGTGAGCGTTCCGACCAGATGGCCTTTCGGCGTCGTGATGATGGCGATCTGCAGGCCGGATGCATCCAGGCAGCGGATGGCCTGCTGCAGGGTGGTGTTTTCAGGGAGCAGCGCGGTGCGCCAGATTTCGGTGGGCATGGCGCTTCAGGGCAGCTTGCGATGGACAGTGCAGGGGTGCGGCGAGGTCATGGTTGTTGTGCCAATGGCGACGGGGCGAGATTGTGAAACACCTTCTTGACGATGCCGTCCAGCGGGTGGTGCTGCAGCACCTTGACAATCTTCTCGCTGGCGCCACCCTGGCCGTAGGGGTTCACGGTGGCCTGCAGCGCCTGGCGGAAGGCTGGGGTGTGGAGCCTGTCGATGGCGGCCCGGATGGCATCGCGCTGCGGAGGGCAGTCGATCACGCTGCAGGCCTTCAAGCGGCCCCGCTGGCGGTCACCAATGTTGACTGTGCCCACGCCCAGGCTGGGGGCCTCCGTCAATCCGCTGGAGGAATTGCCCACCACGCCGTCCACCAGCTTGAGGCATGAAAAGTAGCGCAACTGGCCCAGAGACGCATAGCTGCAGGCCTGCGGGTGGGAGGCGACAAAGTCGTCCACCATCTTGCTCAGCAGGCGGCTACCGGTATCGGCATTGGGCATGGTGAAGATCAACCGGGTGTCGTGCAGGGCATGCAGCGCAGCCAACAATTCGGCCATCTGCTGCTCCGAGCTTTGCGCCTCCAGCGTCACTGGATGGAAGGTGACCAGCAGGTTCCTGGCGCCCAGCGTCACGCCCAGCGCAGCCTCCAGTTCAGCGCGGTCGAGCAGCGCGATGCGCTGGATCGCGTCGATGCCCAGGCCGCCGACCAGGAACACCCGCTCGGGCTGTTCGCCGAGCTGGATGACGCGCCGGCGGTAATCCTCGGCGGCGACGAAGTGCAGGTGCGACATCTTGGTGACCGCATGGCGGATGGCCTCGTCGAATGCGCCCTCGGTGGTCTCGCCACCATGAAGGTGGGCCACCGGGATGCCCGCCACCAGCGCGGCGGACGCCGCAGCCAGTACCTCGAAACGGTCGCCCAGCAGCACGATCAGGTCGGGCTTCAGTCGGTCGAACGTATCGCCGAAACCGATCAAGCCCAGGCCCATCGACTTGGCGGTGCCGCTGGCGGTGTCTGCACTGACCAGCATCTCTACCTTGGCGTCGATACGGAAGCCGTCACCCTCGATCTCGCGGTAGGTCAGGCCAAACTCGGGTGACAGGTGGGTGCCGGTGACCAGCAGTTGCAGGGCCAGGTCCGGCGTCTGCTGCACAGCCTGCATCAGCCAGCGCAGCAGGCCGTATTCGGCCCGCGTGCCGGTGACGACGCAGATCTTGCGGCGCATCACGCTTGCTCCTGTCGGCGCAAGGCGGTGGATCGAGCGGACGGGCGGCCGTGCGACGAACTCATGGCGTGATCAGATCGTTGACGTCAAAGGCGCGCGGCGCCGGGTGGCCGATCATTTCGTCCCAGCGCATCGGCGACACGCCGGTGCCGGGCCGCTTGGCGGTCAGGTTGTCAGCGCTGAACAACTCACCGGCGGCAATCGGGCGCGCCGCGACCAGCGACTTGCGGGCGATGGCGCGGTTCTTGAACTCGCTGGGCGTGGGCCGCTTGATGCCGTCGCCCAGCGCCTGCTCGATGTTACGGATGGCGCTGACCATGGCCTTCAACTCGTGGGGCTCCAGACTGGCCTGGTGGTCGGGGCCAGGCAGGCTGCGGTCCAGTGTGAAGTGTTTTTCGATCACGTGCGCGCCCAGCGCCACCGCGGCAATGGCCACTTCGATGCCCTGGGTGTGGTCGGAATAGCCGACCTCCACCCCAAAGACCCGGCCCAGGTTGGCCATGGCGCACAGGTTCACGTCCTGCATCGGCGTGGGGTATTCGGTATTGCAATGCAGCACGGTGATCTGGTCGCGCCGCAGGCCGGCCGCTTCAAGCGCGTCGATGGCGGCCTCGATATCGCCCAGGTTGCACATGCCGGTGGACAGGATGACCGGCAGGCCGGGCTGGGCGATGTAGCGCAGGAAGGGCAGGTTGGTGATCTCGCCGGACGGGATCTTGACCCGGTCCAGGCCCAAGGCCAGCAGCAAATCGAAGCTGTCGGTGTCGAACGCGGTAGAGAAGAAACCGATGCCGTGTTGCCGACATTCGGCCATCAGCATGTGGTGGTCCGCCACCGAAAGCTCCAGCTTCTGCACCATCTCGAACTGGCTTTCGCCGGGGTCGGTGGTGCCCAGCTGGTACTGCGCCTTGGGCGCCTGCGGTGCGATAAGTTTGCTGGTGACGAAGGTCTGGAACTTCACCAGGTCGGCGCCAGCGGCAGCGGCCTGGGCCACCAGCTCGCGGGCGCGTCCCATGTCGCCGTTGTGGTTCACACCCGCTTCGGCAATGATCAAGGTCTTCATGTAAGCCTCCTGGCCGGCACGCCGGCATATACCGCGCCGGGCTCACAGTCGCCGATGACCACTGCGCCCGAGCCGATCACGGTGCCGGCACCGATGCAGAGTCTGGCCTGCGCCGTGCCCTGATTGATGGCGGCGCCCGTGCCTAGCCAGCAAGCGCTGCCGATGTGCACTTGGCCCGAGATATTGACGCCAGGCGCGATGGTGGAGAAGTCGTTGACGATGCAGTCGTGCACGATGGTGGCATTGAGGCTGAAGACAGTGAAATCGCCGACCTGGATGCTGTTCATGAAACGCACCCCCGCGCACACGATGACGCCGCGCCGCTGGTCCAGCAATCGCCTCTGCCCGCGGCCAAAGGTGGCCGTCGGATGGATCAGGTTGACAAAATCCAGCGTTGCACCATGGCGCTGTGCCACCTTGCGGCGCAAGGCCGGGTCACCGATGCCGATGGCGAACTGCATGCCGCGGCCGTTGCCGACGTCGGCTTCCAGCATTACCTCGCCGGGCCGGCCCCAGGCGTCGCGCTCGGCCGTGTCGCGGGCGATGAACACCGTGCGCAGGTCGAGTGCGCACGCGATGTCATCGACCTCGCGTGCGAAGCCGGATGTGCCGAAGATGCCCAAGCGTGTCATCGTGGTGGCGTGTCGTCCAGGCGCCGGGCTAGACCAGGCCAGCGCTGCTGGGGATGTTGATCAGTCGCCGCTCCAGCGCCTCGGCCACTGGCAGTACGGCACGCGGCGCGTTGGCATAAGGCGGCAGCCGGTGCATCAGTGTCCACACCGGCCGGGTCATCTGGCCGGCCGCGTTGGTGGCGGTCAGCACCGCATCGCGTTGCCCGGCCTGGTCTTCGTCCAGCAACAGGGTTTGCAGCCAGAAGTTGCTGACGCAGCCCGCCGGTTCGGCCACCAGGTGCACGCCTGGCACCGTGGCGAAGCGGCTGCGGTAGGCCTCGAACAGGCGGCGCTTCTCGGCCAGGAACTGCGGCAATTGCTCCAGCTGTGCGCAGCCCAGCGCCGCGTTCAGGTTGGGCAGGCGGTAGTTGTAGCCCAGCTCGTCGTGGTTGAAGGCCCAGCGGTGTGGCTGCTTGGCGGTGGTGGTCAGGTGCTTGGCGCGTGCGCCGAGTGCCAGGTCGTTGGTCAGGATGGCGCCGCCACCGCCGGTGGTGATGGTCTTGTTGCCGTTGAAGCTGAGTGTGCCGGTCTGGCCGAAGGTGCCTGTGTGGCGCCCGCCGATGCTGCTGCCCAGTGATTCAGCAGCGTCCTCGACCAGTTGCAGGCCATGGTCGTGCGCCACGGCCAGCAGCGCGTCGATGTCCACCGGATGGCCGAAGGTGTGCATTGGCACCATTGCCCGGATCACCCGACCGGTCTGGCGGTTGATGCACTGGCCGGCCCGTTGCTCGGTGTTGGCACGCAGGTGGGCGCGCAATGCCACCGCGTCCATGCCCAGCGAGCGCATTTCGCTGTCTACAAAGTGCGGCGTGGCGCTGCAGTAGGCCACCGCGTTGGCGGTGGCGACAAAGGTCAGCGCGGGCAGCAGCACCTCGTCACCAGGCTCCACCCCGGCCAAGCGCAGCGCCACATGCAGCGCCGCCGTGCCGTTGACGACCGCCACTGCGCGCTTGGCACCGGTGTAGGCCGCCAGTTCGTCCTCGAAGCGGTCGACAAACTTTCCGACCGATGACACGAAGGTGGAGTCCAGGCATTCCTTTAGGTACAGCCACTCGTTGCCGCGAAAGCGCGGCTCATGCAGCGTCACCGGTGCACTGCCTACCACGTCGGCGATGGCCTGCACGATCTGCTCGGCGATACCTGGGCAGAGGGCCGGACCTGCGCTGTCTTGCAACGCGGTGCTGATCGGAGGGTTCAGCGCTTGCCTCATCGAGGGGCTCATCAGCTGCGGGCTCACAGGTTGTAGATGTCCGCTTTGTAGGCGGCAAGGTTTGCGGGTTCGCGGAACCAGGCCACCGTTTCGGTCAGGCCACGCAGGAAGCCGTCACGGCCACCGTAGGCTGGCTGCCAGCCCAGCAGTTCGCGCGCCTTGGTATTGCTGGCCCACAGCCGCTCGACCTCGCTGTTTTCGGGCCGCAGGCGCTGGTCGTCGGTTTCGATCTCGATGGTCACGCCCATCACCTCGGCAATGGCACGTGCGGTGTCGCCGATGGAAATCTCGAAGTTGCTGCCCAAGTTGATCACCTCGCCCACTGCCCGTTCCGCATACAGCGCGGCGACGAAGCCGGCGACCGTGTCGCTGACGAAGTTGAAGTCGCGCGTAGGATGCACCGCTCCCAGCTTGATTCGGCGCTGGCCGGCGGCAATCTGGGTGATGATGGTGGGGATCACCGCGCGGGCCGACTGGCGCGGGCCGTAGGTATTGAACGGGCGCAGCAGCGTGACCGGCGTGCCGAACGAGGCCTGGAACGACATGGCGATCTGGTCCGCGCCGATCTTGCTGGCCGAGTAAGGTGACTGGCCTTGCAGCGGATGGTCTTCAGTGATCGGCACGAAGCGCGCGGTGCCGTAAACCTCGCTGGTGGAGGTCTGCACCACCCGGCGCACGCCCAGGTCACGCGCTGCCTGCACGATATTGAGCGTGCCCTTGATGTTGGTGTCGACGTAGGTGTCGGGCGAGTGGTACGAGTAGGGGATGGCGATCAACGCGGCCAGATGCAGGACGGCGTCGCAGCCCTTCATCGCGGTGCGAACGCCATTCGGGTCGCGCACATCGCCGGCGAAGACCTCGAAGCGGCCTTTCACGTCGGCGCCGCAGCGGTCCAGCCAGCCCCATGAGTTGAACGAGTTGTACAGCACGAAGGCCCGCACGTCGTGGCCGGCTCGCACCAGGGCTTCGGTCAGGTGCGAGCCGATAAAACCATCAGCGCCAGTGACCAGGATCTTTGGATTCAAGGCAATTCCTTCAGCAGCAGCTCGGCAAGTTGCCAGTCCAGCAGGGTGTCGATGTCGACCGAGCGCGCCCGCGGCATCACATAGGCCAGAGTCTCGGGCGCCACCAGGCGCTGGCCCTGACGCAGCCAGTCGGTGCGGGCGTAATACAGCGCCCCGTTCAGGGCCACCACCGGTGGCAGGTCCTGCCGGCGTTCGGCTGGCGCATCGCCCGACAGGCGTGTCAGGCGCTGGTCAGCGTCGAGTCGATACGTCCAGTCCGGGTGGATGTCGGGCTCGGTGACCGACACCACCGACACCGCGTGGCGCGTTTGCGCCAGACGCAGACAGGCGTCGATGTCGTCGGTGCTGCGCAACGGTGAGGTGGGCTGCAGCAGCAGCACCGCGTCGTAGCCTGGCAGCATGTCCAGCGCGTGCAGCACCGGGGCTATGCCGGGGGTGTCGTCTTGCGCCAGCGCTGCCGGCCGCAGGAAGGGCACTTGCGCACCTGCCCGGCGCCCCACCTCGGCAATCTCGGGGTCATCGGTCGTGACCACCACGGCGTCCAGCAAGCCGGAGCGCAGTGCAGCCTCGATGGTCCAGGCGATCAGCGGCTTGCCGGCGATCAGCCGGATGTTTTTGCGCGGAATCCCCTTGGACCCGCCACGCGCAGGGATCAGGGCGAGTGTCTGCGGGCGTTTGGCCGCGCTGATGCTGAACTGTGTCATGGTTGGGGCGTCTGCCGCACTTGGATGGCATCGTTGTCGCGCTCTGGGCGTACCGGCTGTTCGGGCCGCTCTGCAATCGCGCTGGCGTCCGGCTGGTCATTTACCTCGGCGCGCAGCATGGTAATGGCCGCACGCAAGGCTTCGAACTCGGCTTCCTTGCGCGCCAGAAAATCCCTCGTTAGTTGAAGCTTTGCAGAAGCGCCGCTGGGCGTCAGCAGATAGGCATAGGCCCATTTGTTGTCGCTGCGTCTGAAGTTGCTGGCCTTGACCCAACCTTTGTCGGTCAAGGCGCGCAAGCAGTAATTGACTTTGCCGACGCTCACGCCCAGACGCTCAGCCAGCCCGCGCTGGCTGGCGCTGGACTGGGTGGCGATCTGTTTGAGAAGTTCGTAGTCGAGCTTGTTGCCGGGCATGCGCGTGGCTTGAAGTAGGCAGAGACCGGCGGTCTGCAGGTGATTGCGACGATTCAACCCACCATGAACTCGGGTGTGTTCAATGCGTGAACAGATGAAATGTAGCACGCACCGCTTACGCGGCCGATCCCGCTCCCCGGTCGGTCGTCCGACGCAATCATCGGCAGGGCAATGGCAGTACTGGTTCCCGCAGGAGCCGTGTGCAGGCCCGTTGAATCAATCTGGTGCCGAAACAGTCTGGCTCATCCAGTCCCGATCAGCGCCTCGGCGGTTGGGCGACAAACACGAATCCGACCACCATGCGGTGTCGTCCGGTCCCGCAACGTCGCGGAAGGTTTCCATGATGACTGCTGTTTGCGGTGGGGTGATACCCGCCGGATTTTTGCAGCCAGCGGCACTGGACTGGTCAAACAGTTGATGCCTGGCTGCTCAAGGTGTTGCGCCGGTGCACTGAATGTCGCATCAAAATCCACGCTGCAAGCAACAGCGCCACAGCAAGGGCTGCGCCGGCGGCTGTCGAGGCGCGTTTGGGTTTGCTTTTGCGCTCAGGCGGCGTGGCGGGGTCCAACACCTGAATCAGCGTGCCCTCGCGGCTCTCATCCACGCGCGCCAGCTCAAACTGGCGTGCATACAGATCAAACAGTGTTTCCTGGTACTTGAAGTCGCGGTAGCGCCCGATGTAGTCGGGGCCTCCGGCTGGCGCCGCAGCTTGCCCGGTGCGCGCCAACTGCTCACGCAATGCGGTCAAGGTGGCGTGTTGTTGGCGCACTTCGGGCGCGGAGTCGGTCAGGCTGCCGCGCGTCACCTGCAAGCGCACTTCGGCGGCGGTGACCTCGGCCTTTAGCCTGGCGTAGCCTTCGGCGGCGGCTTTGGGCTCTGC
>Ga0105048_10001786_pt1 | contig 34833 bp, 27 predicted proteins | sample MAT05_FD_78382 | JGI IMG/M metagenome (GOLD analysis project Ga0105048, IMG submission 78382) | Freshwater microbial communities from Lake Fryxell liftoff mats and glacier meltwater in Antarctica - MAT-05 | ecosystem: Environmental > Aquatic > Freshwater > Ice > Liftoff microbial mat | place... | reverse complement strand
GAAGCCAAACATATCCGGTATTCCCATCATTTTCCCAAGCTTCTTGACGCATTGCTAGGTATTGCTCTGTGTTCATCATATTGGGAAGTGTGGCCGCGACACCTACACCAAATCGTGTGTCGTAAGTAACTTGCAAACCTTTTGTTGTGGCTCTTTTGGTTGTAATTAATATTACCCCATTGGCACCTCTTGAACCGTAAATACCCGTTGCCGCAGCGTCTTTTAAAATTTCGATACTCGCGATGTCATTCGGGTTGATAGTAGCCAGTGGATTGGTGTTCATTCCACCGGAATTACCATTCAAAAATTGATCTTGAGTAATTGGAATTCCATCTACAACATAAAGCGGGTCGCCACCTGCAGAAACAGATGCTATTCCTCGCACTCGCACCTGAGAACCTGATCCTGCCAAACCCGAACCTTGTGTTACTTGAACACCTGCCGCTTGCCCTTGCAAAGCTGCTTCGAAACTTGGAGTAGGAAATCTTGTAAGCTCCTTACCGTCAACTTTAGAAATTGAACCGGTAACATCGCGTTTGCGCTGAACCCCATATCCAACTACCACAACTTCTTCAGTCATTTTGCTGTCCTCTTCCAGGGTAATATTAAGAGTTAAACTTCCTGTTGCAGGTATTACAACATCTTTGCTTTGAGTGAGGTAGCCGAGCAATACAAACTCCACTTTGTGCGGACCTTCTTTTAAGGTGAGTGTATAACTCCCGTCAATGCTGCTTGCAACACCCATTCCACTGGTTAGATCTTTTACAATAACTCCGGGAAGTGTTTCGTTTTTTGCGTCAATTATGACTCCCTTTAATGATTGCGCTCTGCTTGAAACACAGCAACAAAACATTAAAGTCAACGCCAATAGAGTGTAGATTTTTTTCATGTAGTGAAAAAATGATTTGGTCGATTAAGGTTTGAAAGGCGGCGCTAACATAACGAAAAAATACTAAAGTGTATATTGTACACTTTAGTATTTCATCCTCATTTTTTTTGACTCTTTTACCAAACTAAGATTTTTATCATTTAGGTTGCTTCAAGATATAAATATTATAGATCCTATCTGCTTATTACAAGTGGTCTGCAAGTTGTAGTTCCGGCAGATTGAACACGAACCAAATAAGCCCCCACGGGTAATGTAGTGGTTTGCCATTGCACGGCCTGTTTCCCTTGACCCATGTTTCTGTTTTCTATAACAGCTACTTCGTGTCCTGTCATATCAAGCACCGTAATTAATACCACACCGCTTTTCTCGTTAGTGAAGCCTATGTTTAGCACGTCTGACGAAGGGTTCGGATAGAGCATAAAATCTAGGCCAAATAAATTCATTGCTTCAATAACATTTACAGTGGTATCGGGAGTTATCATCTGCTGATCGAAGTAGAGATGATACTCTCCCGGCTGGAAATTGAATGAAGTAGATGTGGAACCTACATTGATGGATTCGCCCGTGAAGTAATTGTACCATGTTCCAGTATGCTGGAAACCAGGAACCATATCAATCGGCGTTACATTAAAATTGCCCACAACAACGCAGTTAAGTGAATTGCTGTTTAAATGAATTCTTTTTCCGAATCCGGCGAGATCGATATCAAAATCTGTCGTGCTGAACAGTGCTTCATTTTTCTTGAGATGATTGAGCGCACTCACCACTTTGTATATTTTATAACGCTCACCGACTTCTCTATAATCCCAACGAATTGGTTTAGGTTCAGTTCTGCACTGTTCATTGATAGTGCCATTACCCGGACAATAATTTATGCTGAAATCATAGGCTAATTCTCCAAATTGCCAAATCATTTTTGGTCCAGGAATAGGAATCAAAAAAGCATGTGCTAATTCTTGTCTGTCCCAGGAAGTATTGGCCTGAGTTATGTTGTAACCTCCGCTGCTGTTGCCAAAATTTCTTGTTTTGTATGAAACACGTTCCTCATCATGGCTTTCAGCATAAGAAATGAGATGTGGGCTATTCCAACCGCGTGTAGTATAACTGCCCCACGATAAGTTAGAGTTATCTGAAAAGCCCATTGCAGCTTGTTCATATTCCGTGGTCATTTTTCCCCAGAGCATCATATTTGAGTTGGCAAGTACAGTTTCCTCATCATTATTGCCTAGGTGTTCAAGTATTACATAACTGCCCGGAGAAGAGGTTTGCATAAAGGAATTATAATCATTCCAAATATTAACTCGGCTCTGGTCATATTGATTCCATGCACCTACGTTACCTAAAGTATTAACTTGGGTAAATCCTTTGGACAAATCGAAGCGATAGCCGTCAACATGGTATTCACTCATCCAATATTCAAGTACTCTTTTGGTAAATTGTCTCACACGCGGAGCTTCATGATTGAAGTCATACCCCACACCGAATGGGTGTTTGTCTACCTGATTAAACCAAGGATTTTCTGGCGTCGGCTGACCAAAAGGACCTGCATCCTGATCAAAATACATACGTACCATTGGGCTTTGGCCAAATGAGTGATTGAGGGCAATATCAAGAACAACAGCAATTCCTCTGTTGTGGCATTCATTGATAAATTCTTTCAATTTTTCTTCTGTGCCATAAGCTTTATCAGGAGCAAAATAGAACGAGGGATTATATCCCCAACTATTATTGCCTTCAAATTCATTAATAGGCATTAGTTGAATGGCAGTGATTCCAAGATTTTCTATGTAATCGAGTGTGTCCATTAGAGTTTGATAGTTTTGCGCTTCTACAAAATCGCGTATCAATAATTCATAAATTACAAGTTTGGTTTTGGCAGGACGAACAAACGAGTCATCTGTCCAGTTAAATTCAATCTGTGCCGTTTGAAATACACCGACTGCCTGCGATGTTTTGCATCCAGGGTATTGTGGCATATTTGGATAAGTTGATTCAGGAATGTATTGGTCGTTCCATGGGTCAAGTATAAGTTCCGAATAGACATCTGCAACACGTAAATCTTCCGCATCGATACTATACTGAAAACGGTTTATTTCGCCGGATGTGAGACCATTAATTTCCAACCAGTATGTAGATCCGTCTACAGATCTTTTCATTAAGTAGTTTGAGTCGAACTGCCAGTCATTAAAATCACCCAATACATAGACAAAGTCTTTGTTGGGCGCATAAAGTTGCAATCTAACTGATGTAGCGCTGAGGTAAGTAATTCCATCTTTGTTTCCAACTGGTGGATTTTCTACAACAGGTAGCGGATTGATACTAATAACTTTAGTTTGATTTATTTCTTCGCTTCCATTGTTTGCCGTAAACTCAATATTGTAAACACCATTAGCAGCTTCGTTGAAATTGTAATTCAGTGTTGTGACGTTCGTTCCAGACGCGACAACAACTCCGTTTACGGAAATGGACATCGTTGCAGGCTGCGATGAAGCTGCATTGATAGGTACATTCTGATTGTTGGTGCCAAAAAGGATTGCTTGATATGGACTGATTATTCCTGCATGAAATCCCGGCTGGTAGAGGTCTAAATAAATATCACTTCCATTGAGGTTCTTTCCTTCTACACTGCCATTTTGATTGCGAAAAACAAACATGAGACGCGCGGCATCAAATCCATTTGGATAGTCATAAAATGTGGAGGGGTTAATAACAATTTTATGAACGTTGCCACCCATTGGCGTCATCACAACATTTGGATCGGCCGTTCCCCAGTTACCTTGGACATATTGCCAGTTATTTAAACAATCGTCAACATCTTCCTGAGTTACTACTCCGGTATGAGCATAAACCGGAACCGTACCATTGGGAATTCCAGCGTTGCCTGTGGTCGTATTGTAGAACACGGTGATGATATCATTAGCAGTTGGAAATGGGGGGTCGCTAGTTAGAATTTGAGTAAATCCAGCTATTGTACAAAGTATTAAATAAACAGAGAGGCCAATTTTTTTCATTTGCTATAAGTTGATTTTGGTCAAATATAAGAAAGTGTCCTTTGTACACCATCTTTCGCACACAACATTTTTGATGCTATAATTTGAATCTTAAGCGGAAGTGTATAGGGCTAGGTGTTACGAATGATAAATGATGAATTATGGATTATGTATGACAGATGACATGACGATGCAGTTCTGTATTCACGTGCAATGTACTCCAATACTGTTTGGATTTATGTACTTGTCCAATTCCGTTTCTTTGTATTATACTAACCATTAGTCATTACGGCATTTACCACTGTAGCTTATATAATGGTTTGAACTATTTTATAAGTTAAAGTGGTATAACATCGGCTTTGCCTCATTGAACTATTTGAATATAGTTGGGCATTCCCAAAGCAGTTTACACCAATTGTAATTATCAACTAGCCAAAAGCTATTTGATAATTTTACATTGATTAATGCCGATGTTACAAAATTACGAATCCAATAAGACTGCAGGTAAAAATTGGACGCTCGATTTTGTGTAATCAGTATTATTAATAATTCCTTTATGCCAATTAATAAATGCTTTTAGTATATGATTAGGCTCCATGAATCTATATATGAAGCACGTATTTTTTCATTTACACATTTACACATTGTCGCATTGCTCATTAAATTTTTAAATCTTTAAATCACGTTAGCCCTGTGATTTGCGTTTCTTTGTAGAAACCCTAGATATGCCAATTCTACTTGATGGTAAAAAGATCTCATTAATAATAGCCGACGAAATTCGCATCGAAGTTGAACAACGGGCAAAGTCAGGAAAAAAAACTCCACACCTCGCAGCAGTGTTAGTTGGTGAGGATGGCGCGAGCATGACCTATGTAGGAGCGAAGGTTAAAGCATGTGAGTCGGTTGGATTTATTTCTACCTTGATCACAAAGCCTGCAAGTATTTCGGAGGAAGAATTACTTCAAGTTATTGCCGACCTCAATAGCAATGTCGATATTGATGGTTATATAGTTCAGCTCCCTCTGCCTGCCCATATCGATGCTAAAAAGGTAATTTATGCTATTGACCCTGAAAAGGATGTGGATGGATTTCACCCTGAAAACGTTGGAAGGATGGTGTTGAATTTACCCGGATTTTTGCCGGCAACACCTTTTGGGATTTTAGAATTGTTGAGAAGATATAATGTTAATACTGCCGGAAAAAATTGTTTGGTTATCGGTCGCTCACACATTGTTGGATTACCCATGGCAATTTTACTTCAACGCAACGAAGAACCCGGCAATTGCACTGTTACCATTGCACATAGCAGAACTAAAAATCTAAAAGAGATTTCGTTGAATGCTGATATAATTATTGCAGCGCTTGGTAAACCCGAATTTATCGGAGCTGATATGGTTAAAGACGGCGCTACAATTGTTGACGTAGGCATTACTAGAATTCCTGATCAAACTAAGAAGTCCGGATTTAGGCTCGCAGGCGATGTTAAATACGATGAAGTGGTTGATAAATGCAGTTTTATCACACCGGTTCCTGGTGGGGTAGGACCAATGACAATCGCTTCATTGATGTCTAATACACTTAAAGCGATAAAAAATAAAGATTAATCGAAATAATTCATCATTTTGAAACTCCATTTATATGGAATTGGTATAAATGTTACATCACCTTAGAATTTTAAAAGATTCTGATAAATCATTAAAAACCAATAAACCATGTATCACTTCAAACTAACACTTCCAGCAATGAAAAAATGGTTAATGTTTTCCGTTACCATCTTATGCACTTGGTTGTTTCTAAAGCCTTGATTGAGTTCACAAAATAAAAATTTTGTTTAAGAAATAAAAATCCTCGTCATTTGTCGGGGATTTTTTTATTAATTGAATGCTTAAAGCGTCTTACGCGTGAAACTCTTTAGAATCCCTCAGCATGCATTTTCTTTGCGTCCCTTTTGTAGATAATTACGAGAATTCTTTTATTCAAAACAACATGCATAACCTTACTGAACTAGAGCTTCAACTTTTATCAGGCTTGATTGCTAAATACCCTTTATTAACAACTCATATTCCTTTTTTAAAAGTTTCGAAAAGAGACATCAAATCAGATGGAATGTTTGTGCTCTTTGAATATATTGATTTTGATAATCAACCTATAGCTGAAGACATGAACGCGTTATTCAGCAATGAAGAAAAAATCGAAATCAAAAATCTTAAAAATGGTCTAGGTTATGTAATTGATATAACTTTTGGGAAAATAGATTATATTGAGTTTATGACTTATGGAGAAAAGTGGGATGGTAAAATGACCGAATACAAAATTGTTCCGAAGGACATTTAGAGTCAAATCAAAACGTGAGCAAAATCAAAAGCAAATAATGTCTTATCTGATTCTAATTTTCTTCAACTCAAGAAATGCCATTATTCCGAAGACGAATGTAAAAATTCCACCCACGACTTTGGTGAGATCGGCGTATGATGCGTCTAACCTTAACGGGCCTTATGAAGTAAACGAAAGTCCCAAAAGGACCAAAAGCAGCGACAAACATATTCCGAATAATGCCTTTAGGATTTTTGAAGGTATAGAAGATTCTTTAATGACGCATTTTTAGAATCTATTTTTATTGACAAACGAACAGAAAATGTTAATGAAAGAACAGTTCAATTAATATATTTATTTAGATAAAGATAAATTGTTTAAAGGTTTAATATTCGAAGGTTTTTTCAAGGTCAAGGTGAAAACCTATCATTTAGGAAACTTCTTTGCGAACTCAAATTCAACGCATACATTTCCGCTCTGCAGTTCCAAATGCAATTTTATCAAAATTTTGTGGCTTCACCTCGCTATTTTCGCGTTCACTTTTTGGCCCCATAGTTTAATGGATAGAATGGAGGATTCCGGTTCCTCAGATGGGGGTTCGAATCCCTTTGGGGTCACAATTAGTTTGTATCAGGGGCACATTTTTGGTGCCCCTGTTTTATTTGTTATAAATTTCTTAACTTCGCCGATACCATAACTTAATAACTATGCCTTTTAATTCAGTTTTTGGTTGGTTTATCAAAAAGCGGATCCATCAGATTGGGCTGTTTAAGCAATACCCAGTAGAGGTACAGCGTGAGTTATTCAATATGTTGATAGATGAGGCGGCGCTCACTAGATTTGGTTTGGAACATGGATTTTCTAAAATCAAATCGATAGAAGATTATAAAAAAGCTGTTCCAATTCGTAATTACGAAGCATACAAACCATATATCAATCAACTCCGCGAGGGTCAACAAAATGTTCTTTGGCCGTCGAGGTTAAAATGGTTCGCCAAGAGCAGCGGAACGACTGACGATCGCAGCAAATACATTCCGGTTTCAAAAGAGGCTCTCGAGGAATGTCATTATAAAGGAGGAAAAGATTTACTCGCTTTGTATTACCATCAAATGCCCAATGCAAAAGTTTATTCGGGCAAAACACTCGTTTTGGGAGGCTCATCGCGGATCAATGCATTTAATGAAGAGGGTTATACTGGCGACCTTTCCGCCATCATAATTAAAAATCTACCTATTTGGGTAGAGCTTCGCCGATTGCCGTCTAGAGAAGTGGCATTAATGGATAATTGGGAAGAAAAAATCGAAATGATGGCTCGCACCGCAATGGACGAAGATGTGACTATGATTGCCGGTGTGCCAAGCTGGACAATGGTTTTGCTAAGAAGAATAATGGAGCTCAAAGGCACTGATGATATTTCTCAAATTTGGCCCAATCTGGAATTGTACATGCATGGTGGAGTGAGTTTTAAACCTTACCGAGAACAATTCAAGAGGATAATTTCTTCGCCCGGAATGAATTACGCCGAAACGTATAATGCAAGCGAAGGATTTTTTGGAATTCAAGATGATTTAGAATCGGATGATCTGCTTCTCATGCTTGATTATGGTATATTCTACGAATTTATGCCAATGAGAGAGTATGGCAAGTCCAATCCAAAAACTGTTCTGTTGGAAGATGTTGAGCTTGGTCAGAATTATGCGTTGGTTATCAGCACAAATGGTGGTCTTTGGAGATATTTGATAGGCGATACAGTACGTTTTACTTCAAAATATCCTTTTAAAATTCAAGTCAGCGGCCGAACCAAGCATTACATCAATGCTTTTGGAGAGGAACTGATGGTTGAAAATGCTGATATCGCTATCCAACATGCATCGGGTATTTGTAATACGTTGGTGTCAGATTATACTGCTGCTCCAGTATTTATGACCGACGAGGCAAGTGGTGCGCATGAATGGCTGATTGAATTTGAAGAACAGCCGAGCGATATAGATAAATTCACTGACTTGCTTGATGCTAAACTTAGAGAAATAAATAGCGATTACGATGCGAAGCGTAATTTCGATTTTATTTTGAAAAGACCTGTTGTTCGTCCTCTAAAAAAGGGAACTTTCTACAATTGGCTAAAAGAAAAAGGCAAACTCGGTGGGCAACATAAAGTTCCAAGACTTTGTAATGACAGACGTTATATAGAAGAGGTATTGAATTTGCAGGTGGCAACCGTATGATTAAAACACTTCTTTTTTTCTTAACCTTTCTTTTGACTCAGAATTTTGAGTTTGAAAAGTCTTATAAAACGGATGCTATAGATTTTGAGATAGACGGTTTAGGAAATTTGTATCTAATTCATAACAACTACATCGAACGCATCAACTCCTCTAATAGCGCGCGTTTTAGAACCTCCGACATGAATTATGGCAATATCGATTATTTGGATCTTACCAATCCTCTTAAGCCATTTATTCACTATGCCGGCATTGGAAAAATAGTTGTTTTTGACAATACTCTAAGTCAACAAGGCGATCCAATCGACTTATGGTCGTATGGTTTTACTCAAGTGGAAATGATTGCAGGATCGCGAGGCGATGCTTATTGGCTTTGGGATGCGCGCAACAGTGAGATGATAAGAGTAGACGGAAGTTTTAATAGACTTACATCAACCGGTAATCTTTCGGTATTACTTTCAAAAACGATACAGCCCTTGCAGATTCTCGAACGTGGACAACAGGTTTACATTAGAGATGCTGTTCATGGTGTTATTGTTCTTGATGTTTATGGAAAATATAGAACAACTCTCAATTTATCCACAACTCAAGATATTCAAGTAATAGAGGATGATATAATTTATCTTAAAGATCGCAGTATACATATCCTTTCACGCGATTGGATCACAGAAGATGTAATAACTATGCCTGAACTTCCTGCATCCCGCGTCCAGTGGTTCAAACAGCGTTGTTATTTCCTTTTGGATTCTGACACGCTGCAAGTTTATAAGCTGATATAACAGGAAGTAACTAACAATTGTGCTGCCGTTTACTGATTTTTTATACTTTCGAACGCTTTTACAGTTTAACCTTCAGGATGAGCATTTTTGTTATCTCTGATCTCATTTCAGAATTCGTAAATTCTCAATCTATTAATTGACCTAAATAAATTATGCACATAGCTATTGCCGGAAATATTGGTTCCGGAAAAACAACTCTTACTACTTTGCTTGCAAAGCACTACAAATGGCAACCACATTTTGAAGAAGTAGACGATAATCCATATTTGATAGATTTCTACAAAGACATGCAGCGTTGGTCTTTTAACCTGCAAGTTTATTTTTTGAAAAGCAGATTTCGTCAGATACTAGAGCTAAAAAATAGCGGCAAAAAAATCGTTCAGGATCGCACGATCTACGAAGATTCTTCCATATTCGCTCCAAATCTCCATGCAATGGGATTGATGACTACCCGCGATTTTGAAAATTACGTGGATTTGTTTGCAGTTATGGACGAATTTATTAATCCACCTGATTTGTTGATCTATCTGCGCGCTTCTGTGCCTGCATTGGTCGACAATATTGGCAAAAGAGGTAGAGAATACGAGGAAGCAATTCGTCTTGACTATCTCACTCGCCTCAATGAGCGTTACGAAGCTTGGATCAGCACTTACAACAAAGGCAAGTTACTTGTAGTCGATATCGACACCAATAAATTCCACGAGAAACCTGAAGATCTAGGGAAAATTATTGGCGGAATTGATGGGCAGTTGTATGGGCTTTTTAAATAATTTGGTAATTAGCAAATGTGCCAGTTACCAAATGAAAGAACAGTATATAGGATAAACAATTTTTTCTCGATTGAGATTATAATTAGGAAATGTGTCAATTAGCAAATACAAAGGCAGTTTAAGGGAAGAAGATACAATACACAACAAATTTTAATTTGCGAATTGTATCATTTGCTCTTCCGCTAAGAATCTCATTTGCATATTTTCTAATTATTTCAATTGCTGATTAGCCAATTCTCCTTTCAAGAACTTTCCCGTCCAAGAGCCTTTTACTTTACAAATCTCCTCAGGTGTGCCTTGTGCCACAATACTTCCTCCACCTCCGCCACCTTCAGGTCCAATGTCTATAAGGTGATCTGCAACTTTAATAATGTCCATATTGTGTTCGATAACCAGCACAGTATTGCCTCTGTCTGCAAGTCGATTGAGCACATTGATTAAAAGTTGAACATCCTGAAAGTGAAGTCCCGTGCTGGGTTCATCAAGGATATAAATCGTATTTCCTGTATCACGTTTGCCAAGTTCGGTTGAAAGTTTTACTCGTTGGGCTTCTCCACCGCTAAGTGTTGTGCTGTGCTGGCCAAGAGTGATATAACCAAGGCCTACATCCTGCAGAGTTTTTACAATATGTTTTATTTTTGGATGATTCTCAAAGAACTCCACGGCCTGATCAACAGTGAGATCTAAAATGTCTGCAATACTTTTTCCTTTGTAGCGAATTTCTAATGTCTCACGATTGTAACGTTTGCCATTACAACTTTCGCAATGCACAAAAACATCCGGAAGAAAATTCATTTCAATTGTGCGAACCCCTGCTCCTTTGCACGTTTCGCAGCGTCCTCCACTCACGTTAAAACTGAATCTTCCGGGTTGGTATCCTCTAATTTTTGATTCGGGTGAATTAGCAAAAAGTGCTCGGATCTCTGCAAAAATTCCTGTGTAGGTGCTCGGATTACTGCGCGGTGTGCGGCCAATAGGACTTTGATCTATCTCAATTACTTTATCTACATATTCAAGCCCTTTTATTTTTTTATAAGCAAGTGGTTTTTTAACTCCGTTGTAAATATGCGCATTTAGAATAGGGTAAAGGGTATGATTAATAAGCGAGGATTTTCCACTACCACTCACTCCGGTCAAACAAATGAATTTTCCGAGGGGAAGTTTTAAGGTTACATTTTTCAAATTGTGTCCGCTGGCTCCTTCAAGGGTTAAAAAACTTCCATTGCCTTTTCTTCTTGTTTTAGGAACCTCTATTTTTAATTCACCTCTCAGATATTTTGATGTGACGCTATTTGTAGCCAAATGTTTTTGTGGAGTTCCCTGAGCTACAATTGAGCCTCCATGAATACCCGCGCCCGGACCAATGTCTATCAAGTGATCGCTCTCTAACATCATGTCGCGATCATGCTCTACAACAATCACACTATTGCCGCCGTCTCTTAATGCTTTTAATGAATTGATGAGTCGGTGATTGTCGCGCTGATGAAGCCCTATGCTTGGCTCATCAAGAATGTACAAAACGCCAACAAGTTGAGATCCAATCTGTGTTGCTAGTCTTATGCGTTGTGCCTCACCTCCGCTTAGAGTGCGCGCACTTCTATTGAGGGTAAGATATTCAAGTCCAACATCGGTAAGAAATTTTAATCGACTTCTTATTTCTTTTAAAGGCTCATTTGCGATAGCTGCCTGACGTTGATTCATAGTGTATTCGATCCCTTCAAACCATTTAGAAAGGTCTGTCAATCCCATCGAGGCTAGCTCAGGAAGATTTTTTTTATTGATCTTAAAATACAGTGCTTCCTTTTTGAGGCGTGTTCCACCACATTCAGGACAAGCCTTTTTATTCATAAAACTCTCTGCCCATCTGCGCAAGGCAGGATTACTTTCTTCATCAACCTGCTTTTCAATTTGTGCAATGATGCCATCAAATTTGACATTATAAGAATGACCGTTTGAAGTGGAAACTGCAAACATTTCCTCTGTTCCGTATAACAATACATTGATTACATCTTGATCAAGGTCTTTTAGCGGTGTTTTTAAATCGGCTCCATAATGTTTTAATACTGATTCAATCAGAGAGAATGTCCAATTGTTTTTTGATTCGCCGATTGCAGCAATACCACCTGTTTTTATACTCTTGTCAAAATCAGGAATGATTTTTTCTAGGTCGATTTCTGCTACTTCTCCTAGCCCATTGCAATGCGGGCAAGCTCCGTAAGGCGAGTTGAATGAAAAAAGATTTGGCTCTGCTTCAGGATATGAGATGCCACTTGTCGGGCACATCAGATGACGACTAAAATGTCGAAGTGTCGTAGTTTCTTTTTTGGAATTTTTTACTTTTAAAGTTGATTTTGATTCATCTTCCATCAACATCACCATGAGACTTCCCTTGCCAAGGCGCAACGCAGTATTTACCGTTTGACGAATGCGATTGAGCTCCCCATTGTCTGATTCTCTTGATGAAGCAACTGTATTTTTTGCTGTTTTTTTTGAAGGCTTTTTTGAAACATCTTCATTTGTTTCACTCACAATTATGCGATCTACAACCATTTCTATATCATGCACTTTGTATCTGTCAACTTTATGACCTCTAGTTAGCTCAACAATCTCACCATCGATGCGAGCGCGCAGATATCCTTGTTTCATAATCTGCTCGAATAATTCGCGGTAATGGCCTTTTCGGCCTTTCACTAATGGAGCCAAAATCATGATCTTTTTTCCGACAAAATCTTCTTGGATAAGTTTTACTATTTGATCATCTGTGTAGCGCACCATCTTATCGCCCGTCACGTAACTGTAAGCATCGGCAGCACGAGCAAACAGAAGACGCAAAAAGTCATAAATTTCGGTGATAGTGCCTACTGTAGAACGAGGATTTTTACTGACTGTTTTTTGTTCGATTGAAATTACAGGCGACAATCCATTGATTTTGTCCACATCCGGTCTTTCCATTTCACCAAGAAACTGTCGTGCATAAGCATTAAATGTCTCTATATATCTGCGCTGTCCTTCAGCGTAAATCGTGTCAAAAGCAAGCGAAGATTTTCCACTTCCACTAAGCCCTGTAATTACAACGAGTTTATTGCGAGGTATATTTACGTCTACATTTTTCAGATTGTGCTCGCGAGCACCTATTACTTCAATAATTTCGTCGGTGATACTGTCCATTTTGTTCTTTGCGTAATTTGTCATTTGCCGATACAAATTTCACCCATCCCACCTAGAATAAGAGATTTGTTGGAAATGATTTATTTTCATGATTAAACTGATGATTTAACCGATTGGGTCTACATTTGTTTATATAACCTTTATTCAATTTTAGCTATTTTATGGTGAAGCACCACAGTATCTTTTTAACTTTATTGTGTTTTTCATTGAGAGTTTGCGCCCAGCCAACATCCGAGGACTATGCAACAAAAGTCTTGGCCGTTCAATCTATGACCAGCCGTTTTCTCAGTATTGGTGGAGGTCTAAATTCTAATTTTGGATTAGTAGGCTGGGGGTTCGAGGGGCCTATTTCTCAAAAAATTACCGCTGAGGGCAGTGTTGGCCTCAGCACTTGGGGTTTTAAATTTCATGGTGAAATCAAGTTGTATTTAAAAGAAAATTATGAGGGATTTTCTTTCGGGTTAGGATTTGGTCGCAATTCTGGACTGAGCGATTTTGATTTGGAACTAGAAACAGAACCCGACAAAGAGTTGCAAACTGTGACAATGGATTTAAATCCTTTGAATTCGATAAATGTTTCCGTATGCAGAGTATGGCGACTTGGCAAAAGGCGCAGGCACAAATTTTTTATCCAAAGTGGATTTGTTGCTAGAACTTCTGATAGAGTTTATAATGTAAAATCAGATCACACGCTCTCTCCACAATCAATTTATATTTTGAAAACGTTGGCACCCGGCGGAGTCACTCTCGGTGTGGGATTCTGTTTCGGATTGTAGTTCTGAATCTTCTATTTCTGCTATCCTAACAGAGTGTGCAGTCTCAAAATATTCGAAGCCTCGGCTTTATTTACTCCATGATAAGACAATGATATTTTATTTGAAGTAGAATAAATCTTCTTTTTGATTTCAGCATCAAACATTTCAGAATTTTCTAAAAAATAACTTTCAAAAATTTGATATGCCCTCTCACCATTGGTCTCATTGTCCAATATCCAATCGAATACAGTTTCAATTTGGTATGCGGCGTCGGAGCCAAATTCATCTTTTGAATCTTCCAAATTAACCCAATTTTCAACCACTTCTTTGTGAAGTTCTTTTATTTCTTCTTCACGAATTATTTTATCTGCAGCCGCTATTGAATAAAATAGGAAACCGAGTTTTTGATAAAAAATATGCCTATGTTGCTGACTCGCTTTTTTCATACTTGACGGTAGTTTGATTTCTTGAACTAATTTTTTTTGCAAGTTGATTCTAAGAGCGACAATACTGCATGATCTATATCAACTATTATTGATTTTTTGTCACTTAGCTCAATTTGGATTCCATTATTTCACAAGAATTTTAAACTCAATCCCTCCAAAAAAATTCATTCTCGGTGCTGGATTGTAAAATCGATTGTTGAAACCATTGAGGTTGTGAAATGAGGTGTAATCTGTATTTAATGCGTTGTTAATTCCTGCGTAAATGGTTGTTTCTAATTTTTTTAAAGTGAAGGTATAACTAGATCTAATATTCATTAAATGTAATGGTTTAGACCATACACTGTTATTATTATTGAGCGGTGTTCTGTCTGTATAGTAATGTAAAACACTTATGTCGAATTTATTAAGCCAACTGTATTGAATTCCTGAAGTGAGATTTGCTAGCGGTGTACCAGGAAGATTTTTCCCTTTCGGATTTTCTTCTTCAATTGGATAATTTCTGAATCGGTAAAAGAAGGCAGATCCATTTGAGAACACATTTAAAAGGTGTCTACTAGAGCCTACTGCGAATTTTTTGGAAAGATTCCATTCTATACCATCCTGAATTGTTGATCCCAAATTGTTGTACAATGTAAGCTCTGCCGTCGTTGTGTCATTTACCTGAAAAGTGCTATTATAAGCGAGAATAGCATTTGTTAATTTGAATCTATAAACACTAAACTCATATTGTATTTCTATTTTTTTCAAATTTCCTTTTAATCCTGCTTCATAATTGATACCTGATTCCGGATTTAGATTCAGATTAAATGTATTGTTTTCGTAGTCAACCATCTCAAAGGCTGTTGGATTAGAATTTCCGTTGCTTCGACTCACGTAAATGTGATGGTCAACATGAAAGGCATAATGAATTGCAAAACGCGGAAGTGTTTGGTAACCCCAAGTTGCCGTGGTATCGTAAACGAAATTAGTTGCTGTGTTCCCTTTTATTTTTTGTTGTACTTTGTTGATACTAACTCCGGCATTAAGTGTGACTTTATTTTTTATTTTGATGTCTGTAGTTAAATAATAAAGTTCGCTCAAATAATTGATGTCATATTTATATCGGAAATCTGCTGGCTGTGCCTCAACAATTTCCTTTTCAAGAATGGAGTATTTTTCATACTGCATCTCTATCCCCGCATGTGCAGTTAAATCAATATTCCTATTTATTTTTTTGTCGTACTTCAGGTCTGCTCTTCCTCCTGTGCCATTCGCTTTTTCGGTTTTATAACCGCTGCTGGCGGCCCTGATCCCAAATGGATTTATTTTATCGGTGTGATAAAAATAGGCAGAGGTATTTGATTGAAAATTTTTATTGATGTTCCATTGATGGGCTGCACCTGACATAATTCTTTCTCGTCGAACATGCGCATTGATCAAATGTGAAAATGCATTGGCCTGTCGCGGGTTCTTTTCGGCCTCAGATTGATTCAAAGCTCCTGGTAGCCCCCAATTTCCATTGTAGTAATTGTGATAATGCGAAAGCATGTGTTTGGCATTAATATAGTGTCTCCCGGAGATACTTAACTGGTTTTTATGGCTAAACTCCTGTGTGCGATATCCTTTATTATCTTGATAAATATGTGAGATCCTTATTCCACTTTTTTTAAATCCTAGTTGAATTGAGGTGGCATTACGAAAGAGATTGTAAGAGCCCACTTGTGCACTGTGGCTGACTGTCGTTGTGCCCGGTGCAGCCAAATTTGATTTAAATAAAACAACGCCACCATTGCCACTTCCCCAAACACTGCCTGCAGGTCCTTTTATTACTTCTACCGAACGAATATCTGCGGCATCTATGAGTTCAAGAGGTGACTGGCCATCTGGTGTCGTCAATGGAATTCCATCAACATACATTTTGATATTGCGAATGGCAAATGGTGAGCGCAAAGCACTGCCGCGAATATTGATGCGTTGACTACCACCATAGCCCCGCGATTCCATAATAACTCCGGGAATCGTATTAAATGAATTCTGTAGCGATGTTCGGTCTGTTGATGACAATATTTTTTGATCGATGTATCCTATTGACGCAGGGATAGTATTCCTTTTCGAATCATTTAGAAAGCCTGTAACACTTACCTCATTGAGATTTTGAGATTTACTGACTCCATGAACAATTGTTTTATTACAGAAATCGGATTGAAGATTAATAGTATCATTAACCAACCCGATTAGAATTATATATTTTGCATCGCTCGGTAAACCTATTTGAATAATTCCGTCGTTGTCAGAAATGAATTGTTTAGCGCGTATTTCAGATTCATTGGAGTGATAAGTATTAATTAATTCCCGGCCCATTTCTTCGCCGGATCGGGAATCAACGAGTTTCAAATTAACAAAACAAACGCTGTCGATTTGTGCGATTGAAATTACTGACGTCAGCAAACAAATAATAAACGACAAGATTTTCATTGGGATACAGATAATAATTTAACGCGTTCTTGAGCCATAAGCGCAATTTCATCAACACTCATTGAGGTAAATAATTGACCATCGATTTTAGTTCCGATATGGAGATGAACCTTGGCGGGTTTTATGAGAGAGCGACCACTGGGAAGCACTTCAAATGTTCCTGAAATTCCAATTGGGATGATGTCGATGTTGCCTTCTTTGGCAATTACAAATGTGCCTTTTTTGAATGTCTGCAATTTGCCATCTTTTGATCTTGTTCCTTCAGGAAAAGTTATCACATTTTTTCCTGAATTAATTTTGGCGGCTGCAAGGCGCATGCTTTGCATAGCTTTATCCTTATTTTTTCTATCCACAAAAATGTGGCCTAAAACCCTCATGTATAGACCAAGAACGGGCACTTTTTTTAATTCATTTTTTGCTACAAAAAACAGAGGTAGTGGAATGGCGTTTACTAAAACAGCAATATCTAGAAGTGAGCTGTGATTGGCAATGTAAATATTGCCAATTCCTTTTTTAATGTTTTCTGACCCCGTTATTTTGAGTTTGATTCCACAAACAGCACAAACTATCGGACCCCAAAGAATATAACCTAGAAAATAAAGAATCCATGCGGAATGCCAAGTCAATAACATCAAAACAATGCCTAGAATTCCACAAAATGCAGTTAAGATCAAAATAAATGTGATTCGCAGAATGTTGAGCACGGAAATAAAAAACTTTACCATTGGCCAAAAATAGAGTTGTGCGTGTTAAATTTTAGGGCCAAGTTGCGTCCGATTACATTTTATTTGAAAGCAACGTTCCATATCATACTTTTTTTGAATGTTATGGCAGTAAGTTTTACTGCAATGGCACAGGATTCCACTGCTCGTAAACCTTCTGTAATTGGCTATCCAATTGGGTTCTATTCGCCTGAGACTAGATTTGGCGTAGGATTGGCGTTGGCTTATAATTTTTATATCGATCGAAAAGATACTATTTCGCCTGCTTCCCAAATTCTATTTGGACTGGGGTTCACTCAGAATAATCAAACAATCTTTTCGCTTCCTTTTGATTTTTACTTGAAGGAACGAAAGCATCAAATTTCTGGAGAATTCAGTTACACTGATTTTATGTATAATTTTTACGGAGTTGGTGATATGAAGGATGTTAACGAGAAATTTGAAGTTCAATTCCCGCGATTTAGATTGAATTATTTGCGAAAAGTAAGATCTCATTTTTTCGTTGGCGCCCGCTGGTGGTATGAGAAGTATGATATTAGAAAAACGGAGGAATTTGGTCTGCTTCAATCAGGATTAATAGAGGGTGGAGAAGGCAATACAACTTCAGGTCCGGGTTTAGTGGTTCTCTTCGATACACGCGACAATGTGTATGCTTCCACAACAGGGCATTATCTCGAAGTGGTCTTCCACAATCAAGATAAAATTTGGGGTAGCGACTACGCCTACAATCGTTATCGATTTGATTATAGAACTTTTCATACTGTCAGGCGAAGACAAACTTTAGCATTTAATCTTTTTGGCGATTTCGTTAGTGGAAGCGTTCCATTCAATCAACTTCCATTGATTGGCGGAGCCAAAAGAATGCGTGGATTTTATGAAGGCAGATATCGCGATCGCAATTTGTTACTAGCTCAATTTGAGTACCGTAAACAAATTTTTAAACGGTGGGGTATCAATGCATTTGTAAATAATGCTTGGTTGTCAAGTGATTTGTATGATTTTAATAATCATGATTCACATCTTGCAGTCGGCGCGGGCATTCGTTATTTTTTCGACACCGAAAAGAAAGTGCATTTGAGATTTGATGTGGCATTTAGTAATCAAGTGCCTGCTTATTATCTCACGATTGGGGAGGCTTTTTGAGTTGTTTGAGGTGCGTACGATATCTTTGTTTATTAGAAATAGAAATTACAAATATTTTTTGGAATGAATAAATTAAAATTCACCAATGATGAAGGTTCGGATTTATAAAAAGAACTCAACGAAAGGATAGATCAATATTTTGTTGAGAAAAGCATCCGTAAATCTGGTAACCAAACCATGATTTTTAAGATTATTTTATACTTTAGTTTGGATATCCTATTTTATTTTTTGATGATCACAAGTACGACAGCGATGAGTTTATATGTATTATTTGTTAATGGGAATTTCAGTGCTTTTGACCGCGTTTAATATTTCTCGTGATGCAGCGCATGGAGTAGCGGTTAAAAGTAAATATTGGAATAAATTTCTGTTTTCAATTAGCTTTAATCTGTAAGGAAATAACGCCTATGTATGGGGTAAGAATTACAATGAATCTCACCATCTCTTCACAAATGTCGAAGGAAGTGATATTGACGTGTTAAATAATCCACTATTCAGAATGACTGAGAATCAAAAATTAAGATGGTTTCATCGATACCAATTTTTGTATGACCCATTGCTCTATTTATTGTATTCCATAAATTGGTTTTTCTTTCATGAAATGCTTATGTTGATCAACTATTCCAGCAGAAAGATAAAATAGAAATACCAAGGAATGAAATAGTAAAATTAATAGTGCACAAATTTTTGTATATCGGATATATGATACTACTTCCTTTGTATTTCTTGCCATTCGGGTGGATTACGGTTTTAGGAGCATTTTTTTCTAAATCACTTCGCAGTGTCGCTATTGTTTGTTGGCGTTCTAGGTGTTTCGCATTTGTCTGATTTTGTTGAGCATCCTGTCCCCGATAAAAACAATAAACTAAATATGAGTTAGTCAAAATTGCAACTGTGCACTTCTGTTGACTGCAATGCCGGAAGTTCATTTTTCAACTGGACTTTGGGGGGATTTAATACGCATGCCTTGCATCATTTGTTGCCAAATGTTTGTCACGTTCATTACATAGACATACTTCCAATATTTCGTGAGTTGGCCAAGAAACATGGTCTAACCTACATGGAAATGCCTTACCGGAAATCTTTAGCTTCGCATTTCCGATTTTTGAAAGCTATGGGGACTTTTGAATCATTTAAACCCATGCCCTTTGAGAGCTAAGCACATTCATAGTGTTCAAGACAGCGAATTGCTCAAATCAATATATAAGATAGTTGAGGAGCGATTAGTAATCAATAAAACATCTTTCCGAATAAAAATATGGATAAAATTCAGTTTTTATTTGTCTTTTTCATGTCTTTTTTATGTACAATTGTATTGGACTCAAAGTGTGATTTATTTTATAATCGCTTTTGCCTTTTATGGTTTTGCTGCGTTGTTATTCGCCTTTAATTTTTCTCATGACTTTGCTCATAATACTATTTTCGAGCGCGAGAAGATTAATAATTTTTGTTTTATTTCGATATATACATTGGTTGGAGCGCATGGCGAAGCTTGGAAACAAAGGCATATCCGTTCGCATCATTTTGCTCCAAATGTTGAGGATTACGACTCAGATTTAAAGATATCTAAACTCATAAGGGTCATCCCCAAAAGTCAACATTTTTGGTATCATGGATATCAGCACATCTATTCTCCTTTTGCTTAAACTTCATATTCGCTTTTTTGGGTATTTATAAAGGATTTTGTCCTCTAATACTCAAAAGACGATTACACAACCGGTAAAAATTTAGTGTATCATCTTTCATTTTGGATGCAAAAGATTATTTATCTGATGATCGTCTTGATTTGTCCTTTGCTTTTTTCTTACCATGCTTGGTGTAATGTTTTGACTGGCTTTGTAATTATGCATTTAACACAATCATTGTTCTTATTGTTTACGTTTTTTATGACACATCATGTTGAAGAAACATCATATCCGACTACTGATGAAAACGGTATTATTAACACATCATGGCTGATGAATCAGGTAAGAAGTTCAAATGACATGCATCCTTTTAGTGAAACAGGAAATTTTATTCTTGGTGGTTTTAATAACCATATTGCTCATCACTTATTCCCACATTATCATCACATTTATTATCCTAAGCTAAATCGGATTTTATACGATACACTATTGATTAATAGTATCAAGCCGAATCAAACTTCATATTGGGGTAGAATTGTTTCGCATTTAGGGCTTCTGAAAAGAATGAGTTATTCAGATAATACCAACTTGGCCAGCAAGTAAACTTAGCCAGCTTTATTTGAGGGTGTTTAATTTCTGATAAATTGAATATTATTTGGATCACTCTCGGTTTGGAAAGTAGATAGTTGGAAATTTATCAATCATGTCAGTACATTTCGGTTGTCACGGAATAGTGAACACTACGTTTTTCGAGGTACTCTTTCACAAATTCAAAACATCCTTGCTCCGCACCTACATATTCTGGAGGACAAATTCCAATGCGATTAAATTTGTTTTCGAGAACCAAATTGGCCACACCGTTGCACGTATATCCTGTAGTTCGAGCCATTGAAATTGTTGACGAATCGTGCGAGTATTTATCCAAAAGATGATACGTGATTTTTTTCTTTTCCCCATTTTGGTTACCAATCATAACTATTCGCATGATGGTGAAATCTTCTTCGCCCGGTTTTAATTTCCATTGAGGAAAAAGGAGTTTTGATGTTAGGTCAATAGGTCTGATTTTTTGGCCTTTCACTTCAATTTCGTCATAAGAGAAAAATCCGCCTGCACGCAGCACTTTTAGATATTCAACACAGCCAGGATATCGAAGCGTTTTTTCGATCATGTCGGGAATATGTGGCATTGTTTTAATAAGTGAGCGAAGTCCATCACTATTCCAACTTTCTAGGGTTCCAACTTTTGGAAATTCTATCAATTCAGTGTCGCTTAATGCTTCACGCGTCACTAATTGTCCCCCTTGAATATATCTTGCAGGTCTCGTGTATTCTTCGATTACATCAATAGGTGAGAAGACTGCTTTGTATTCCCAAGGCCATTCGCGAACAACAGGAAGTCCGCCTACAAGACATTCATAAGATGCAAGAGTCATCATTTTATCATGATAACCTAAAATGATATTTCCCATTCCGGGGGCGACTCCGCAATCTGTCACGATCGTGACGTTGTGTTTTTTTGCCAATTCATCCAACTCAAAAGAATCCTCAGGAAAGAAAGAAATATCAACCATATTTTTTCCTGCAAGGATTACATTTTTTACGGTAGTAAATCCCATAAAACCAGGCACAGCTCCAATAACAAGATCGAAAGGCTTCACAAGTTCTTGGAGTTTTTGTTCATCTCGCAAGTCTACCTTTACTGTATTGATGGAGAACTCTTTTAGTTTTTCAAAAGCATTTTCATTTGCATCAACCGAGGTGACATCATGTTGTTTGCTTAGGTCGATCGCTATCGCCGAACCTATCAATCCTGACCCCAACACGATGATTTTTTTCCTTTCCATAATAACTTGTTCTTTTGAGGGCACAAGTTTAGTAATGAAATTTATTTTGAACTAACTACTTGGATAAAAAAGTTTAGGAGACTGTGAATGGACTGGCATTACTGATTCAAATAAAATTATTGAGTCTATGTTAGATCATATTCAAGTTTTTTTTGGGATTTATGGAATGAAATGGTTTTAATTTGAATCATGAGACACGATTTTAAATTTTTTTGTATAGTGGTTCTAGCTACTTGCCTAAACTTCTTGCCTTCGCTGGCACAAAGCAGCACTGTAAATGCAATTGTAAGCGGTGGCATCACACGGAGTTATAGACTTTACGTTCCGGATATTTACGATGGGACAGGAGCTGTTCCTCTTGTGTTGAATCTACATGGTCTCGGCTCCAATGCGATAGAACAGGAATATTACGGTGATTTCAGATCCATAGCAGATACTGCAAATTTTATTCTTGTTGCTCCAGATGGAACCAATAGCGGCCTGGGTGGACAGTTTTGGAATGCATTCGGACTTTCTACTCCTGATGATATTGGATTTATCTCTGATCTGATTGATGAAGTATCATCCAATTTTATGATTGATCAATCAAGAATTTACAGTACAGGAATGAGTAATGGAGGTTTTATGAGTTATACGCTGGCCTGTGAGTTGAGCAATCGCATAACGGCAATAGCGTCTGTGACGGGCAGTATGACCACGTTACAAGGGAATTTATGTACACCTTCGCATCCTGTACCTGTGATGCAAATTCATGGTACTGCAGATGGAACAGTATCTTACACTGGAGGATCCGGTTTGTATGGTATTGAGGCACTGGTGGATTATTGGGTCGAATCGAATGGTTGTAATACTGAGGCTCAGTTTGAAGCACTGCCTGATATCAATGCTACAGATGGTTGCACTGCCGAACACTATGTTTATTCGGGAGGAATACAAGGAAGTACCGTGGAATTTTACAAAATTCTTGGAGGAGATCACTCCTGGCCTGGAGCTAGTATTAATATTAATACAACAAATCTAGATTTTAATGCTTCCAAGGAAATTTGGAGATTTTTTAGTCAGTATGATTTGGACCAACTTACTTCAATTGATGAACGCATTCGTTTACAATCTGAAATAAATGTTTATCCGAATCCATCTGCAGATTATTTTTTTATGCAATTAGGAAAAGAAATATCAGGAACTATGTCCGTTTACAATGAAATCGGATTATTGATAGTGCAAGAGAACTTCAACTTTGGAATAAAGCGTTTCGAAGTAGATGCACCTGGGGTTTACTTTATTACGGTCAAAACAGCAGATCAGTTTTTGGTAAAACGAATCGTCAAATATTAACTCGAAATTAATTTTGAATGAAATTTGGGATAGAGGATGCTATCGCTTTTTTTTTCGTTGGATTGTGCTTATTTTAGCAAAGTTATCTGAAAGACTGCCGACCGTTGTCGGAGCAATACATCATGTATTGAGTCTTCGCTGGCGTGGCAGTTCTTGCTCAACGCTACTTCAAAATGACGAGATACATCTTTCTATTATTTGTAGTTTTAACTACTACTGCGGCTTCAGTTTTCGCACAGCGAACAGATGAATCTATTAATCTTATTCAAAAGAGAATTAATTTCCTAGATCATCAAAAGGATAGTCTTCTTAGGGCAATGGAAACTTTTAAATTTCAAAAGATTAATGAAGATCTCACCAAGATTGGATTGCCTTCAATTAGCGAAAGCGAAGAGGTTGTTTATCACTCCGCCTATGCTTTGGTTTATTCTGAGGAACATGAACAGGCAAAATGGGTAGCACATATTATTCTGCCCGATGTTGTTAGCGGAAATGAAGGCAGAAGCAATGATTTTCGAGCAGATGAATTGATAAAGTCAGGTTCGGCAGTCGAGTCAGATTACTTTCTAAAAAGTGCGAATCCCGATGGATCTTTTAAGTATGATGGTTTTGGATTTGACAGAGGACACTTGGCTCCATCCGCGGATTTTCGTTACTCCAAGACTGCGGTTTCTGAAAGTTATTTTTATTCCAATATGTCGCCACAGGTCGGAGATTTCAATCGTGGACGTTGGTCTGATTTGGAGGATGCATTGAGGCAATATGTGCTTAGGAATAACACTCAAATTTATGTCGTTACCGGAGGAGTTTTGCATGCTGGACTGAAAAGGATCGATAGAGGTACCAATAAGGTAAGTATTCCTGAAAACTATTTTAAAGTAGCCTATGACCCACTTAACGAGAGAGGAATAGCATTTATAATGCCTAACAAAAAATGTGATTATCCTGTGATGAATTATGCTTGTTCTATTGATAGTGTTGAAAGTATTACAGGACTCGATTTTTTTGTAGGTTTAACTAGAGCAACGGAAGACTTGTTGGAGAAAAATTATGACACTCAAAAATGGGTTGGAGAAAGAGAGTCTTCCGATGTATTGCCGCTATCACCGGAGTCATTGCCGCGCAATACTTTTAATACAGTGCAAGCTCAATATTACATGGGTAAAAATGAAAACATTAAAGTTTGTGGAACAGTTGTAAGTACTAAACTTTCTTCAAAAGGAAATATTTTTTTGAATCTCGATAAGAAGTTTCCTCATCAAATTTTCACGGTTTCTATTTTCAAAGATTCATCAGTTAACTTCAGCTATGAACCTCATATTTGGCTCGATGGCAAAGAAGTTTGCGTAACAGGAAAAGTTACTGATTTTAATGGAACCCCAACAATGAATATCTCATCTGAAAAGTTTATCAACGTTCGAGAATGATGATCGCAGATTTAGTTTTGTTTTGAATAATCAAGAGTCTCGAGCATTAGTAAATGTGCAAATTATTCCAAAAGCAATTCTTGATTGGTCCAAAGGACTCAGGAAGAAATTGCTTTGGTAATGTCATCATCACATTCAAATAGTTGGTTCAATGAGGCAAAGCCGATATTTGACTATTTTGAATGTGTTTTCGGTATCAGCAAATGGGGATTTTGTTCTTTGCTCGCATTCTTTTGTGTTGTAATCATTTGCGAATTGGTTCAATTTTTCATTAATCCATCATCCATCATTACTATTTTTTTCAGTGTTTCAACGCTCTCTTCTTAATCATTCCTCCTTTGGTGTCTTTTACACTGCTCATAACAACGAATGAATGTGGATCTATTTTTTGAATTTCAGTATTAAGTTTATTCAATTCGAGTCGAGTAACAACGGTGTAAATAATTTCCACATCTACCGCATTGCCTCGTTTACCATAGCCTCTTCTTCCTGAATAGATTGTAACACCGCGCCCCATTTGTTCAATGATCATGATTCTAATGTCTTCGCTATGTGATGATATTATGGTTACTCCTGTATATTCTTCGATACCTTCAATTACAAAATCGAGTGTTTTACTTGCAGCCAAGTAGGTAATAAGACTATATAGTGCTGTTTCAATCGTAAGTAAATACGCTGCTGCAGAAAAAATCACCACATTAATGATGATAATTACGTCTCCAATCGTAGATCCGAGTTTTCTACTCAAATAAATTGCTAATACTTCTGTGCCATCAATTACGGCACCGCCTCGAACTGAAAGTCCGATTCCAGCACCCAAAAAGAATCCTCCGAAAACTGCTACAAGAAGCTTGTCGTGGGTTACTTCAGGCATGTGAAAGTTAGCCACAACCAACGCAAGACCAGCTATTGCAAACGCTGTTTTAATTGCAAACGTTCTGCTAATTAGTTTGTATCCTAGAAACACGAATGGTATATTGACCAATACAATAAAAAGTGCCAAAGGCAGTCCTGTTAATTCCGAAATTAATAGTGAGATACCCGTTGCACCGCCATCAATAAAATTACTGGGAAGTAAAAAACTCTCAAGTCCAAATGCCGCAGCAAATATTCCTACCGTAATAAGCACACTGTCTTTAGCATGTCTTACAAGCGTTATTTTTAATTCACGTAATCCTTTTGCTATTACAAAACGAGAGTAATTCATCTCTCCTGCAGCCACGCCGTGTCGCTTATGCAAATTGCGTAAAACTGTTTTTATCAAGAGTTTTGTCCAGAAATTATTTTTGATGGGACTATTCAAAGTGGTTCTTCTTATTATCGTAATGGCTCTGCGGATTGCTGTTTATTTTCAATTGCCGCAAGGTAAGTAAACATTTTTTATCAAGAATTGAATAATTTTTCTTAACCAACATCAAATGGATTCGCACATCTCTTGTTTCAACTTTGCCAAAAAGCTTTAACCATTAAAATCAATTTAAAAATGAAAATCAATCACATCATTCTAGCAAGTGCTTTTGCATTTGGTTCAATTGCCTTAACTTCATGCAATGAAACACCTGCGCCTCCTGCTGTAGTTGACAATACTCCAGCCATTCTTAAAGGCGATGCTGCTTTAAAAGTTGATGGCGCAGCAAGTAAACTAAACTGGAAAGGCGATATGCTTGGTCTGTATTCTCACGAAGGTTTAATCAACATCACCAACGGTTCTATCATGTTGAAAGATGGGAAAATTAACGGTGGTAACTTTACTGTGGATATGAACTCTATTCAACCAACTGACAATGGTTATGACGAAGCTGATCATAGCAAAGCCAATTTTATTGGTCACTTGAGCAGCAACGACTTCTTTGATATCGCCAATAATCCTACTGCAACTTTTGCTGTGAACTCAGTTACAAATAATGTTGGAAAAGGTACTTTGACTCTCCGTGGAATCAGCAATGAAGAGTCTATCGAAGATGTTACCATTACCCCTGAAGGCGACAATGCGGTAAGAATTACAGGCACAGTGAAGTTCGACCGTAAAAAATATAATGTAAGTTTTGATATGCCTGTGAAGGACAAAGTTCTTAGCAACGATATCACCCTTAAAGTCGATCTATTAGCTAAAAAATAATTGGTTCGCCAATATCATAACCTTACTTAATTCAAGTTGGTCCAATAACCGCCTAGAGTTTTGGTGGGATGAGTTTCATGGGGGTGCTGTTAAATGCCAATGGAGTGAATCGTAATTGGAATAATTCAGATACTAAGAAGGTAAGTTATTACTTATAATGAATAAAGGCAGTTCCCAAGGGACTGCTTTTTTTTTCAATATTTTGAATGCTGATTCCTACACCAAATTGAAATATACTTAGGGCCTACTGAATACGTCATAGACACGCCAAATTGAAGAAAGCGCAAAAGGAATAGTACTCGAGTACAAACCTTTTGTGATTTCGAAGAATACCGTGTAACACATTCAATATAGTCCAATCTCGGCTACGCCTCATTGAACTATTTGAATGTAGTTGCGGCATTACCAAAGCTATTTATCAAAGAATCTTTTGGACTCTTTGATAAATGCTTTTGGTATAACCTCGGACAAATCAATCATTCGCGTTATTCAGTTGGCCCCACCTAGTCAAAAACAACTTTGGATTGTCCGGTATAATTCCAAGGATATAGAAACATTCAACCCAATCTAGAGAAATGTAGCTTGGTCTGTTAGGCCATTACTTGATACAAATTGTTCTAATATTCGATTAGAATTTTTGTAAGGTAAATGCCGTAATAGCAGTTGTTATAGGACAGTGGAGTGAACTTCAATTGGCCTATTACAAATGCAGGCGCCAAATTACACTTGTTTGTTCGGTACTATTCCATTTTATACTATGTTCGCAGTCATCATTAACCTTTAAAAATAGCTCGAAATGAATTGGAAAATATTGTTGTTAAGCGGAATTGTGCCTGTTATTGTAGGATTTATCTGCTACCGGTCTAATGTTTTTGGAAAAGTCTGGATGAATACAGCTTCACATACTTCTGAAAGATTAAAAGGAGTTCGCTTACCTGTTTTGTTCGTTTTGGCCTACTTGTTTGGTCTTCTTATTTCTCTTGCCTTGATGCCAATGGTGATTCACCAAATGCATTTGAGCTCATTTTTGATGGACACTCCCGGATTCGGAGAGCCAGGTTCTGAAGTTCAAAATTTATTTGAAAGTATCATGAAGAAGTATGGAACTAATTTCAGAAGCTTCAAGCATGGAGCGTTGCATGGAGTGATTGCGGCAATATTTTTTGCAATGCCTGTTGTCGGAATGAGCGCTCTTTTCGAAAGAAGGGGTTTTAAATATGTTGCTATTCACACTGGATTTTGGATTGTGTGCCTCGGATTAATGGGTGGGATTTTATGCGCTTATTTGTGAACTTATATCAATGCTGCAAGTAATAAAAGAGGCGTTTATAATAAACAAAACGCCTCTTTTATATTCTATAAATTACGGTTGTGGATTTGCTTTAACACCGCGTTCACATTCGATATAGTCTAGTATCGTTTTTCTGCATTGTAATAAATATTAATCATAACGGCATTTATCACTGTAACTCTTAAATTGGTTTGGACCATATTATAAGTAACATTGGCACAATATCGACTTTGCTTTAATAACCTATCTGGATGTAGTTACAGAATTAACAAAGCAGTTTCTCAATGAGTCTTGTAGACCGATTAATAAATGCTTTTGGTATAAAATGTTTTTTTGTTGACTGAGGTTAAGACTAAGGACTCAATTGAACTCACGTTAAATACTACTATAATTTGGTCGCGAGCGGATTTCTGGCGAATAGGGGCTTGTTCAAGCTAATAAACAACATTGCTAACTCGGTTTTTGTGAGTTATTTGTGAATTCATTTTAATGACCATCGCATCAAAACGCCTTCTTTCCATTAGATTTGTAACCATGATTGAAAGAAACTCTACCAAAATCAAGCTTTTTCTGCTTTTGGCTGTGACGGCATTTATTTTCTCTTCTTGTCGCAGACAGAAAGAGCGTTGCGCCGCCTATGACCGTGTAGAGGTTAGTCATTCCAAGTAAAGAGGTCTTCAGAGCATTATTGCTGAATATATTGCTGATCTTAGTAAAAAAAGCAAGGCTGTCCACTCTAATGTGGCCTTTTCGGAGTCCATTCCAATAATAAAGATGGGTGAGTCATACCTATTATCTTTTGAATTTGTCAAAAGGTTTCACAAGCAAAATATGTTAAAACAAAAAATATTATTCGACCAAAGAGCTTAATCATTTTGTAGAATGCCAATGAATACAACTTTTCGGTAAATTCGAAGCAAACTAAGATTCTTTGGGCACCCATGTGCCATTGGTAACCCACTTTTCAATTTTGTATGAACCGATCAGTTTCTGCTAAAGCCGGCATTTTTCAAGTCACTCATTGCCTCTATTTACAAATGGAGGCAATGCAGAATCTTTACCTTTTTAAGACTATCAAAATCTTTGGACTAGGGGGTAATTACGAATGGAATTTGATGCTTTGCATAATTTGAAAGTTCTATTTTTTAAATGAGAGTGTAATTTCGAAATTTTCGAGAAGCTGGGATTAAAAGATCTTTGTTGTCTAATTTTGGAACTTCAAAAATCTACTGAAATTTGCCATGCCGATCTATCGCTTAAAGAATGAGAAATTGTGGTTTCCTGATCCGGATGAATTCGAGGGAGATGTAGTTGCTGTTGAAGGTGATTTAAGACCTGAAAGACTTGTTGCTGCTTATTCACAGGGAATCTTCCCTTGGTACAATGACCCAGGAGAAATTGTGTGGTGGCATCCGGAAGAACGTTGCGTTCTCCATTTAGAAAAGTTGCGCGTATCGCATTCCATGCGCAACACCATCAATAGATGCGAGTTTACCTGCACATTTGACAGAGCCTTTGAGGAGGTAATTGAGGCATGCCGTGAAGGTGAGCGCGAAGGTGAAACATGGATACATGATGAAGTTGTAGAGAACTATATTCAACTTCATAAAATAGGATTGGCCCATTCAGTTGAAGTCTGGAAAAATGGAAAACTTGTCGGTGGGCTTTATGGTGTTTCTCTTGGTAGCATGTTTTGTGGAGAAAGTATGTTTGCAAGAGAGAGTAATGCATCCAAATTTGGGTTTATTTTTCTTGTAAATCAGCTCAAGCAACTCGGATGGAAATGGATCGATTGTCAGGTAATTAACGATCACCTTGAATCTCTTGGTGCAGAGGTAATTAGTCGCGATCTATTTATCGCCATGCTAAGGGTGGCAATGCATTCAGAAACAATCAAGGGGAATTGGGGTCAAATGGATCTGCTTAAGTATAAAATTAGTTCGGACTGGCCAAAATTTACATTTATTACTGGTTTAGATCTTGGAAAAAAATAATTCTGATGCGATCACTCATTAAATCAAACCCGGCAGGGGAGCAGATCAGCGTATTTCCCCTAGTTATTCTCTGAAATAAGGCATTCAGACTGTAAAAAAAATGGCTAAAACCATCAGTAAGTACGTTGCCGCAAAATTTCTTTTCAAATAATGCAACGCTTTTTAAAAACTACCCGTAAGAAAGCGAAATCATTATAAAATGAAAATCTCCTTCTCTTTTTTGTTTCTAGTTTGTGTTACTGTCGTTTCAGCTCAATTGACAAATCCACAACACAAAGTTTTTTTGGCTTCCGGCGATGTTAAAATCGGTGAACGATTGACTTATGAAACTGCCCCAACAGGACGCCAAGAGTTTGTTTTGGACAATGATCGGTATGATTCAGAAGATGTTCACTTTTTCCAAAACAATCATGGATATTTCGCCAATCTCAACCGAGTTTTAGGAAATAATAAGGAGCGCTATGCGCTTAGAATTCGCAAAGGCAATCTCTCATTGTACGAAGAGATCGAAATGGAAGTCTATGGCGGCGAGGAACTAAAAACAGAAGGGGAACCCGGTACTGACATACAGGACCCTATGCTTGCATCAGGAAAAATGTTCGAGTACTATCAAATGGCTGGAAATGACTACGTGCGGAAAGCTACTTATGCTAATTTAAATGTTGACCTAGCGGGTAATACCGAAAGCCTGAAACATCTTGGTTCGTTTAAAAAGTTTCGAATACTGCAATGGGCATTGCTTGGTATCGGTAGTGGAATAATCGCAATGGATGTACTTCGTCAATCAGGTGGAGGAGTTCAATTTAATCCGGTGATGGCATTTGGCTTTGTTGTTGGTGGAGGAAGTTATCTTTTGGAAACTCCTAAGAGAGATGCATTGTGGCTTGCTGCCGATGCTTACAATCAAGAGGAACCGATGGTAGAAAAATAGTAGGGCGTTACTTTGTTTTAAAACTATTTATCGCATTCCTTGTAAACTCCGACAAAACAAGTCTTCCGCTAATTCCTGCTCTTTCCATTAAAAGTTGATCCCAATCTTCAGTTCCTTTCCAAAAGATTTTTTTGAGCTCTCGCATCGCTTCTGGATTGCTATTTGCAAGTTTTTTTATTAGAATTTCTAAGGCAGCGTCCATTAATTCTTCGGTTTCATATACTCCGGAATAAAGTCCTTTTTCCAAGGCCCATTGTGCGCTATACCATTGAGTGGCATCAACGGCAAGCTGTGACATTGCTGAGGTACCAATTTTTCTTTCAACTGCCGGTCCAACCACAAAGGGTCCAATTCCAACCGCCAGTTCACTCACTTTTATAGATGCTTTTGTTGTTGCAAAACAATAATCAACCGAGGAGGCTAGTCCAACACCACCTCCGACGGCTTTGTTTTGAACGCGACCAATGATCAGTTTGGGACTTTTCCGCATCGCATTTATAACATTCGCAAATCCACTAAAAAATTCTTTTCCGCCTTCGAGTGAATCGATTGCAATTAATTCATCAAAACTTGCACCAGCACAAAATGCTTTGTCGCCTGCGCTGCGAAGTAGAATTACAATCACATTTGGATCGTTACTGACAGCATTGACTGATTCAGCAAGTTGACCCAATATCGATGCCGGCAAAGAATTACTTTGTGGATGGAAAAATTCTATGGTTGCGATTCCTTCGCTGATGGTTGTGGTAACTGATCCTGTTAGCATGAATAGGGCTATTTATTTTGGCGAAAATTTGTAAATATTGATGATTATAGTAACGATATTTTATCATTCAATTATTGAAATAAAAAATTCCTTTTATGATGGTCTTATTTACTCATTATTGAATGAAGTCTAAATTATTTTCTCTATTGATTAATGTAAAATTAGCTTTTGGGTATGCAGAAGAAAATTGTGTCTGAATTTTTGTTTTATCACTTCCCTACTAGTATTCAAATGCATTTATAATGTTGTTTTTTACTTCTATTCGGTCAATTTCTTGTTGACTATGGGATCTCTAGAAATAATTTTCCGCTCCGAATTTTTCGTAGTGAACTCGTTTCGTTCGTTCAAAATTAAGATAGCTTTCCCCAAGATTACTTACATCATCACGCAGGGTAAGCGGATTAAAAGTATTGAAGAGAGCACAGCGAATTCCATTGTCAACGAAATACCATTTTTTCATTTTTGTTATTTCGCCATTTCCGTTGTTACAGAATCGCTTTAAGTCGCAAAGAGTAAGGATTTTCTTAAATAAATCGAGATATTTCTCTACTGTGTTTGTACTTATTTGTAATTCTCTTCTTAGCGCTTCTAGTCGTATTTCACTACTGCTTCTGAAAGCTAATTTTTGAAGCAATGCCAACATGACACCTTGCTTTTTTTTGCCATCAAACCAACGAATGTCTTTGAGCAAATAGGAGTGAATCAAATTTTTCAAATAATCAATTTTGTCTTGTTGGTTATTCAAATGAAGCAATTCTGGACAACTGCCAAAAATCAAACGTTCTTCCAAGTTGGCCTGTGGTAGCAAATAGTTTTCGATTGCTGAAAATTCTAATTGCGAAGACGAAAAAAGTTGAAATGTCGTTATGCTTCCGACAAACGGCTCTCCTATTTGATTGTTCAACTCAAAAGCTGATGATCCTGATACCATTACTTTTAATCCCTCTATACTATCGATCATTGGCTTAAGCTTTTTGCCAAGGTTTTGAATCTCTTGTGTTTCATCTATTATGAGAAATCTGCAACTCCCCAAAAGCCTCGTATAGTTTGAAACACTTCGTACTTCCAACAAATTATGGGTTACAATGTCATCGCTAGTGAGGAACAATGTTTTTTCTTTTGCTTCTGCACTAATTTGACGTAAAAGCTGAGTTTTTTTCTATACGTCTAGCTCCTAAAAGGACTAAAACTTTGTTAGGTGCAAAGCTTTTTTGATAGCATCTTCCTGTGTTCTGCGTAATTGCATTTCCAACATTCGTAAAACAAATATATGTCTAGAGTGCGCCATACCGTCAAGAGCTTGACGCAATTTCATGTAAAACCGTTATATGATTGACGTTATTTAATTAATTTCCGTCATTTGAATCTAAAAATTTATTTTAGATTATAAAAAAAGCCGTTTCAAAATTGAAACGGCCCTGTATTTATAATTGAATAATTACTTATGGCCTGATTGGCATTTCAACATAATCTCGTTTTGTTGCACCAACATAAATTTGCCGTGGTCTTCCGATTGGTTCGCCTTGTTCTATCATCTCTTTCCATTGTGCTATCCATCCAGGAAGGCGTCCAAGAGCAAACATCACCGTAAACATTTCAGTAGGAATTCCGATTGCTCGATAAATAATGCCCGAGTAGAAATCTACGTTTGGATACAATTTGCGCTCAATAAAATATTCGTCTTTTAATGCTACTTCTTCAAGTCTTTTTGCAATATCCAAAACAGGATCGTGAATCCCAAGTTTGTTGAGTACATCGTCACAGGCTTTTTTGATGATTTTAGCCCGTGGATCAAAGTTTTTATAAACTCTATGACCGAAGCCCATTAACCTGAAAGAGTCAGTTTTATCTTTTGCTTTTTCAATCCATTTGTCAGTATCTCCACCGTCTAGTTTAATACGTTCAAGCATCTCAATTACAGCTTGGTTGGCACCTCCATGCAGGGGACCCCAAAGTGCCGCTAATCCTGCGGAAATTGAAGAGTACAGATTTGATTGGGATGATCCAACAATCCTAACTGTTGATGTAGAGCAGTTTTGCTCATGATCAGCATGAAGAATAAGAAGTTTATTTAATGCATCATCCACGATCGGATCAAATTCGTAATCGTCGGTTGGCAGAGCAAACATCATATGCAGAAAGTTCTGCGTGTACGAGTACGAGTTTTTAGGATACATGATTGGATGACCAACACTTACTTTATTAGCCTGTGCAGCTAAAGTTGGCATTTTGGCTAGCAAACGGTGCATAGTCAGTTCTATGTCCTTGAATGGTCTGTTAGGATTAAGCGACTCAGGATAGAAAGTACTCATACTTGCTATCATTGAACTTAATACCCCCATCGGATGAGCGCCTGTTGGATATGCTTCGTAAAAGCGCTTCATATCCTCGTGAACCAATGTGTGGTGACTGATACTTCCTGTGAAGTAGTCCAATTCTTTTTGATTTGGCAACTCGCCATGAATGATGAGATAGGCCACTTCAAGAAAAGAAGCGTATTCTGAAAGTTGTTCAATCGGATACCCGCGATAACGCAATATTCCTTGGTCGCCATCCAAAAACGTAATAGCACTTTTGGTAGAACCGGTGTTTTTATAGCCACTGTCAAGGGTTATATACCCGGTGAGATCCATCAACTTGGTTATGTCAATGGCCTTTTCGTTTTCTGTACCGGTAATGATTGGGAGCTCGTACTCCTTGCCTTCCAGTATTAATTTAGCTGTTTCACTCATTTTATATTGTACTTATTTTCATTCATTCATTCATCAAATTGAGCCGCAATATAGTCTCTTGATTAAGCATTGCAAATAGTTTATGATTTGATGGGAAAACTATTTTTTTTATTCTTTAT